>Ga0114975_10002320_pt1 | contig 13038 bp, 12 predicted proteins | sample S_130626_EF_Meta_FD_87031 | JGI IMG/M metagenome (GOLD analysis project Ga0114975, IMG submission 87031) | Freshwater microbial communities from Lake Simoncouche, Canada to study carbon cycling - S_130626_EF_MetaG | ecosystem: Environmental > Aquatic > Freshwater > Lake | place: Lake...
AACTTCTATTAAAAATGTCTCCTTTATAGTGATTGTTTTATTTTTTTTATCAAACATGCCTTTTAAAGAAGCCTTTCCATAAAACAAAGTTGTGAGATAAGAATAGGTTACTCCTTCAATAGAACCATCTTTTTTATCGTTCATTTGAACTTCATATTTATAAGAATTTTGTGAAAACTGACCAACAACTGGGTTAAGATTATTTTGCTCGAACGTGCCACGCCAAACTCCAGTTAAGTTTTGAGAATATAGTGTAAAGGCTGAAAATAAAACAAGTGATATTGTATAAATCAATCTCATAGTGCAAAACTAAGTACGTTACAAAAATAATAATTAAAAGAAGTGTTAAAAATTAACTGCATTGATTAAAAAAAGCCATCCAAATAGGATAGCTTTTCAGATAAAATGATATTCAGTTATTTAAAACTAATCAACTCTACATCAAAAATTAGTGTGCTATTAGCACCAATTAAAGCACTCACTTGTCTTTCGCCATAAGCCAAATGTGCTGGGATAAAAAATCTAAATTTACTTCCAGTGGGCATTAATTGTAATCCTTCAGTCCAGCCTTTAATAACCATATTTAATGGAAAACTTGCAGGAGTGCCACGCTGAACACTACTGTCAAAAACACTTCCATCAATGGTAGTTCCATGATAATGACAAGTAACAGTATGTGTTGCCCAAGGTTTTTCTCCTGCACCCAGCGTTAATATTTCATATTGCAAACCACTTTCAGTTTCAATAACGCCCTCTCTTTCTTTATTCGCAACTAAAAATTGCTGACCTTTTGCAAGATTAGTTGCTGCTTGTTCACTTTTAACTTGTGAAAGTCTTTCAAATGCACTCATATTTTAAATTTTTGCGAAATTAAGGGTTTGCCAAGTTTTGGGTTTAGTTTACCTATTATAAAAAAGTTTAATTATTTTTTTATAATATTAATTCTTTTACCTATTTTGCTACTTTATTTCAAGTTAAATTAATAGTTATGATTAAATTACAAGCAATTGGCCATCTTGGGAAAGATGCTATAGTGAACAATGTTAATGGCAAAAATGTGATCAATTTTACCGTTGCTCACACCGAGAAATTTAAAGATGCACAAGGGGTTCAAAAAGATAGAACTATATGGGTTGATTGTGCATATTGGACAGATAGAACTGCTATTGCACCATATTTGAAGAAGGGAACACAAGTATATGTAGAAGGTAATCCAGATGTTAGAACTTACACAACACAAGATGGTAGAAATGGAGCTACACTTTCTCTTCGAGTTCAAACTGTTCAACTACTTGGTTCAAAGAATGATGATGGATCAAATGGTGGAGGAAGTTATCAATCAAATCCGCAGCCTCAATCACAAGCATATAATACACCACCAACTAATTTTCAGCCTGCACAACAAGCTCAAGATTTATTAGAACCTCTGGATGATTTGCCATTTTAATGAATGCTAAACTCTTTAAAAAAAGCCTTGCTAATAGCAGGGCTTTTTTATGATTAGAATACTTTGATAATTTACTAACAATTTATTTTCGTTTGGCATTTCGTATAGGATAATGTAGTTAAAAGTATAATAATAGCTGCTCAAATCATTCACCAATAAATATTTATTTAATAAAATTTTTTATAAACAACCGTTTTAGCAACATTATTTTTTCAAGGTTAAAGGCTAATGCAAAAGTAAATTACCAATTGGAATTTATATACCAATAACAAACAAAGTGATTATTGGCAGACGTGAATTTTATAGTGAGGATAATATTAAAAGCATTAACAATTTTCAACCAAGTTATCAAGAGGTTTCTGTTTATTACATTTATAATGGTAAAGATTCTAATAGCTATTACATCAATTGAAATAACAAACAAAATGTTTCTCTATTCCATAATAGTAATTTCAAAATAACTACAATAGTTATAACGCAATTTCTAATCAAATGTTTAATCAAGCAATACACTTAAATTTTGAAAACAATAAGCTTGATTAAGCAATGCTTCGCTATCTATTAGAAAGCAGCTCGTAATTGAGCTGCTCTTTGCATTTGTAGATGTGAAAAGTAGCTTGTCGTGGCAAAGTTTTCAACATTAGATAATCTATTAAGGTGATCAATAACAATAAATTTATCTTTATTTGCCATCTTAAATTATACCAATACAATGTTTGAATTTCACGCAGATAGAAAAAGATATTTTGATATTCAGGTTGATAATGCAACCAAATACGTTTTGCCTTTTATAGAGGAAGTGTTTCCTATAAAATCAGGTTTAAGAATTCTTGAAATTGGTTGTGGCGAAGCTGGTGTATTGAAACCCTTTGTTGACAAAGGAGCTACCGCTGTGGGTGTAGAATTTGATTTAGTTAGAATTGAATGGGCAAATGTTTATTTAAAAGATGAAGTAGATGCCGGGAAAATTAGTTTCATTGGAAAAGATATTTATTTAGTGGATGCAGAAAAAGAATTGGGTGGAAAGTTCGATTTAATTATTCTCAAAGATGTAATTGAGCATATTCACAATCAGCCAAAACTGATTGCCGAGATGAAACGTTTTTTAAACCCTAGTGGTTGCATTTTTTTTGGATTTCCACCTTGGCAAATGCCTTTTGGTGGGCATCAGCAAATTTGTAAAAATAAGTGGCTTAGCAAGCTTCCTTATTATCATTTGCTTCCTAAAACTATTTACAAATGGTTGTTAAAACGAAACAATGAGAATGTTGATGAAATGCTAGAAATTAGAGAAACAGGAATTTCCATTGAAAAATTTGAGCAAATTGCACATCAAACTGGCTATAATGTTATAAACAAAACACATTTTCTATTTAACCCAATTTATGAGTATAAATTTAATGTGAAAGCAAGAAAGCAATTGCCAATTATAAGAAGCATACCTTGGTTAAGAAACTTTGTAACAACTTGTGTTTATTATTTAATTCAACCAAAATAAATTTCACCCAATTGCCACAATAGTTATACAAAAAAAATGTATGTTCTAAGTGGCTATGTGGTAAACTTAAAAAATATTATGATTCATATTGTATTTGAAGAAGCTAACATTGAAGCCCTGCAAAAAGCTATCGAACTTGATGAAACCTTAGAAGGAGAAATAATACAGATTAAAGACGATTTTGCAGTAGGTCCAATTGAAAATATTTACCAAACTGAAGGTTATCATCAACGAAGAGATTGGTGGCAAACTTTATTAGAAAATTCGCCCTATAAAGAGCAGATTAATTTGGTTGATGACAAGATGACTGTGCATCTACTTATCAAAACCTTATTAGAAAATACTGAAGAAAAAGTATGGATTTGGATGGCACAAAACCAGCACGATGTATGCAGTTATTATTGGTTGATTTGTCAGCTAAAAGATTATCAAGGTAGGGTAGAAGTGTTGTATTTAAATAACCTTCCTTTCATTAATGAAAAAGGACAAATATTTTATCCAACTCATTTATTTGAAATTCAACCAAAAGAATTTTTGAAGGCAAAGAAACTAGCTAGAACTATCACTAGCAGCGAGTTTGAAGTTGATCCAGATGAATGGATAAAACTTTGCAACGATAATGCAGCGATTCGTTTATTAGAAGGAGGCAAAAAGATTGTTGGTAAAAAAGCTGATTTTTTTGATAAAGATTTACTGAGTGTTATTACTACTGATTTTCAAAAATTAACGAAGGTTTTACACAATGCTTTAGGCAAAATGAAAATTCAAACTGGCGATGTTTTTTTAGTGGGTAGAATAAAAGAACTAACTGCAAATGCAAATGTTGAAATGCAAGGCGATTGGGAAAAAGGATGGAAAGAAGTAGAAATTAGGCTTGTAAATACTGTTGAATAGTAATTGAGCAAACTTTATTCAATGTTAGGAGATAGTCTTTTTAAAGTCGCATCAAAGATTTTTTAGAAGATTCTACCCTAATAATAAATAGAAATTTTTTCTGACTGTCAATTATTTTTTGAACGATAAAGTTAGAACCAACTTTTTTTACAATTAGTGCATTACATTATGGTTTTCAAAAAAGGTTGCTGCCTTAATCCTATCCGTTTATAAAACTTTTGGCATTGTCAATAACTGCAACTTCTTTAAAGAATTTGACACATCTTTTTCATCAATGCTTTAATAAACTATATTGCCTTTTGGATAGACATTAATTATGGAAGAAAATTTAGAAAATAATTTAGAACAAAATAATAGCCAACTTGGCGTTAAAGACCAATACAAAAACTGGTTTTTAGAATATGCATCTTATGTAATTCTAGAGCGTGCAGTGCCTGCTATTGAAGATGGTTTAAAGCCTGTGCAACGCAGAATTTTGCATGCAATGAAAGAAATGGATGATGGCCGTTTCAACAAAGTTGCCAATATTATTGGTCAGGCGATGCAATACCATCCACACGGAGATGCCAGTATTGGCGATGCTTTGGTAAATATGGGGCAGAAAGATTTGCTGGTTGAAACACAAGGGAACTGGGGCGATATTAGAACTGGTGATGATGCTGCTGCTCCAAGATACATTGAAGCACGTTTAAGCAAATTCGCTCTAGACGTGGCTTTCAACGCAAAAACTACCAACTGGCAATTAAGTTATGATGGTAGAAAAAATGAACCAGTAACCTTGCCAATGAAGTTCCCTTTGTTATTGGCACAAGGTGCAGAGGGTATAGCTGTTGGACTTTCTACTAAAATATTGCCACATAATTTCTGCGAAATTATTGATGCTTCTATAAAGTATTTGAAGGGCAAAAAATTTGAATTATTCCCCGATTTTCAAGTGGGTGGAATGATTGATGTGAGCAATTATAATGACGGTCAAAGAGGTGGAAAAATTAAAGTGCGTTGCCTGATAGAAGAGTTTGATAAAAAGAGTTTGGTCATTCGTGATGTGCCTTTTGGCGTAACGGTTTCGCAACTTTGCGAAAGCATCACAAAAGCAAATGATGTAGGTAAAATCAAGATAAAAAAAGTAACTGAATTTACTGGTAAAAATGTTGAAGTATTGATAGAACTTGCTGCTGGTATTTCTCCAGATATTACTATTGATGCACTCTATGCTTTCACAGATTGTGAGGTTAGTATTTCTCCTAATGCTTGTATTATTGAAAACCAAAAACCCAAGTTTGGTACAGCATCAGACTTATTAAAATCGAGTGTTGATAATGCAAAAGAATTATTAAAACGTGAACTTGAAATCAAGTTGAGAGAATTGGAAGACAAATGGCATTATACTTCTTTAGAAAAAATATTTTTTGAAGAACAGATTTATAAACAACTTGAAAAGAAACACGAAACTTGGGATAAAGTAATTGCTGCTATTGAAAAAGATTTTGTTCCTTTTCAAAAAATATTAAAGCGACAAGTTACCAGAGAAGATGTTTTAAAACTTACAGAGAAGCCAGTTCGCAGAATTTATAAATTAGATATTGATGAACTTAATAATCAAATAAAATCTATTGAAGATGAGATTAAACAAGTGAATTACGATCTTGAACATTTAACAGAATTTGCTATTGCTTATTTTGAAATGTTGTTAAAAAAATATGGTAAAGGAAGAGAAAGAAAAACAGAGATTAAATTGTTTGATACCATAAAAATTCAACAAGTAGCAATTGCCAACACTAAGCTATATGTCAATAGGGAAGAAGGTTTTGTAGGAACGAATATGAAAAAAGACGAATTCTTATTTGATTGTAGTGATATAGACGATATCATTTGTTTTACAAAAAGAGGGATATTGAAAGTGGTAAAAGTTGGCGATAAAGCATTTATTGGTAAGGATATTATTTATGCTGCCATCTTTAAAAAGAATGATGAACGCACAACTTATAATATGGTGTATCTTGATGGTGCAAGTGGTGTTAGCTATGCAAAAAGATTTAATGTAACCGGTATTACAAGAGATAAGGAATACGATTTAACAAAGGGAAGTGATAAAAGTAAAGTGCATTATTTTACGGCCAATCCAAATGGTGAAGCTGAAGTTTTGAAAATTGTTTTAAGCCCAAATTGTAGTGCAAGAATTAAAGAACTAGATTTTTATTTTGAAGAATTAGAAATAAAAGGAAGAAGCAGTCAAGGAAATATTGCAACAAAATATCCAATTAAATCTGTGCGACTAAAGGAGAAAGGAAGAAGCACTTTAGCAGGTAGAAAAATTTGGTTTGATGAACAGTTTGGAAGAATAAATATTGAAGAAAAAGGTAGGTATTTAGGAGGTTTCGAGGGAGATGACAAGTTGCTTGTGATATATAAAGATGGTAATTACGAAATTACTGATACAGAACTAACACAACGTTTTGATGCAGATAATATCAAGCTAATTGAAAGATTTGAACCTGAAAAAATTGTAACCATTGTATATCACGATATCGATAAAAATCAATACACAGTAAAGCGTTTTAAAATTGAAACTACTACACTTAAAGCAAAATATGTTTGTATAAAAGAAGGTAAAGAAAATTATATAGAAATTGCTACAACTGTTGATGAACCATTGCTTGGCGTGCAAGAAGGACGTGGTGCAGACCAAAGAAAAGGCAAGCTAAAACTGGCAAAAATTGTAGAAGTGATGGGCTGGAAAGCAATAGGAGCAAAACTTTTAAACTTTAGTAAATCTGTTAGTATGCATTGGGAAGAAGCCCCAAAAGACAATACCAATCAAATTGAATTGTTTGATTAAAAATTAAAAATGCCACGAATACACAAATTAATTATTCGTGCATTCGTGGCAAAAAAATCAGATTAGCATAACAACTTTTATTGAACGATGATTTTTTCTGTTACTTGTTTTTGAGTTTTCTCATTTAAGATTCTAATGAAATATGTACCTGTTGTAACAGATGATGGTAATTGAAATGCTGTAGTTTGATTATTGGTATTTGTAACGATATTCTTTACAGTTAATAATCTTGATGATGTATCAAAAAAATGTAAAGCATATTCCCCAGCATCTTTAATTGTGATATGTATGATGTCGTTTTTGGTGGCAGGGTTTGGATAGAATTTTATGGATTCTCTATTGAATATTTTTTGAATTATTTTAATAGTTGAATCTTTAATCGAAGGTTTTATTTTCTTACAACTTATAGAAGTAACGCCGCCCATAAATCCAATCATACCAATCGTTCTAGAGGGTGCTTGAAGAATAACTTCTTTCAATTCATTTTTATTTTCTTTTAAAACAATTTTCAATGCCACTTTTAAATCTTTGGGTACAACTTCTATTTCTTTTGTTTCAAAGCCAATGCTAGAAACAACTAATGTTAGCTTACTTGCCCCTAACTTTTTCAATTCAAAAGCACCATTAAGGTCAGATGCTGTTCCAAGTCTTGTTCCTTTTAAAGTAATACTTGCACCAACAATTGCTAGATTCTTTTCATCAACAATTAATCCTTTTAAAATATTCTTTTTAGGTGCTATATATTCTATTGACGAAACACCACCTATTGTTACACGAATTTCTTTTTCCTCAAAATATTCTTCTTCCTTTAACTTGGTTTGTTTATCAGGTAATTTGTCTCCTAACGAAGTGGGATTATTAATTAGTTTTTGATAAATAGTATCGCCAACAGTCTTACTATGATTCGTATCTTTTTTTGCTTCTACAGTTTCCCCTTTTGTAACATATTTTTGAACAGGTCGTTTCGCAATTACTTTGCACAACATCATTCTGTCTTGTGCTACAAGCTTACCTGTCATAAAAAATCCAAAAACACAAGCTACAAAATAATTCCATCTGCTAGATTTTTGTTTTGGTTCAATTAATGGTCTTTGCAATTGATCATCGAGAAATCTGCCACAGGTTTTGCCTGTTGTTGTTTTAAAATATTCTAAAACCTGTCGGTCGCTCATTGCACTAAAGTCAACAACAATCTTGTTGCAACTTTGGCAACGTCTGCCTTTATCTTGTGGTGTCATAGCATCCCAGTTTTCGTGACAAGGCTCTGGAATATGCAGTAAAAAAGAAGTTTTCATAAATTCAGTGTTTAATGGTTTGATAATAACTGTGAATGATTTATTTGAATTGTAAATCGAGAACGTTCGACTAACTGATGCACCCATTTTATTTTTTACACATATCTCGTCAAAAAAATTATCTTTAATTTTTTAATGACACCTATCAGGCACATACAAACCATTTTAACAGACGAGGAATTGTTGCAAGATTTTCAAACAAAATGCAATCAACAATCTTTGGCTACATTGTATTTGCGATACACAGACTTAGTGTATGGTGTATGCATGAAATATTTTAAAGATTCAGAAACCAGCAAGGATGCTGTGATGGAAATTTATCAGGAGATATCTAAAAAACTATTAACACATCAGGTAGAAACTTTTAAAGGATGGTTATATGTTGTTGCTAAAAATCATTGCTTGATGCAACTTAGAAAAAACAAGAAAAACATCACTATAGAATTTGATAACAGTGGGTTTGTGCAATTCGAGGACTTTTCACATCTAGATGCTGTATTAGAAAAAGAAAGCGATTTTAAAAGGTTGGAAGCTTGTGTTGAGCAACTTGGCGATGAGCAAAAAACAATCATCAATCTATTTTATATGCAGCAGAAATGTTACAACGAAATTGTTGATGAAACAGGATTAGAGTGGAGTAAGGTTAGAAGCCTTGTTCAAAATGGACGTAGAAATTTAAAAATTTGTATGGAAAAAAATGGGTGATAAAAAAGAACATATAATTTATTCAAAAGCCGATATAGACAACTATATACAAGGCAATATGTCTAAAGAAGCAATGCATTCTTTAGAACGTGCTGCTTTGCAAGATCCTTTTTTAGCCGATGCCATTGAAGGGTTTTCTCTTGTTGATACAACTGTTGCTGCTAAAGATTTAGCTGATATTGAAACAATGATATTAGTAGGTAAGCAAGAGGCTAAGATTGTAGAAATTACTAAGAGAAAATTTGAGTGGCTTAAAATAGCTGTGGTTGTATTGTTGTTTGCCGGTGCAGGATGGATAGGGGTTTTGCTAATGAATAATGATAAGCCAAGAACCATTGTAAAAAATGAAAAAGTAAATTCAATTGAAGATAAAAATACTAAAACAGGATTTGATTCTGCTGCACCTAAAAGTGCTATTGCAAGTATTGAACAAAAGAACAATTCTCAACAATATAAATCTTTAGATGCAACTACAAGTTTGCAAGACAAACTTATTACACCCACTAACAATGGAATTGCAGCAAACTCAATACCTATGGATGATGCTGTTGAACCATCAAAAAACAAAGCACCAATTGGTTCAACTAGTAACTTCAGTTCAAATGGTAATTTAACATATAATAATCTAACTATAGCAAGTAGTAAAGCAGCAGGGCCTAGTTTAAATAACAATACAAATAATTATACATTCTCAAGTTCTAATGCTACAGCAAGTGTTGCAAAAGATGAAGCAGTATCTGTTTCTAATGATAAAAGCATTGCCTTGAATGAAAAAGCTAATGATAAAAATGAAGCTGCTAAGGAATCGAAAGCAACTGCCGCAAACAATACTATTATCACACTGCCTACTATCAGAATTAAAAGAGATAGCACTTTAGAATCTATACCAGTTACAGGATATTTTAGTAAAAAACAAATGGCTAAACCAATTAGTTTTAAGTTGTCTAAAGAAGATAGTTTAACAGTGCCAGTAAATGGATGGTCAGCTTTTAACGATTACTTGCAAAAGAACAATGCATACTCAACCATTACCTACGACACGGCTTATACCCCTGTTACCATCACAAACAATAAAACAGGAGAGGAGATTGTTGGGCTAGAATTTGATGTTGATAAAAATGGAAATCCAGATAAAATTAAGGTTACAAAATCTGTTGACAAACAAACCGATGCTAAAGCTATTGATTTATTAAAAAATGGCCCTAAATGGCAAGCCTTAGACAAAAAGACAAAAGGCAAAGTATCTATTAAGTTTTAAATGATCAAAGCTTTGCAATGTTATAAATTAAATGCTAGTCAATATTTACAAACACACACTTACACGATGAGATATCTAATTTTTTGTTTTGCACTTTCTTTTGCAGTTGTTGCTTGCAAAAAAGAAACTACCACCAATCAAATGGTTGCTACACAAAACCTAAAGAATACCAAATGGGAACTTAGAAAATCGGAAGGTGGAATTGCAGGAAATCTTAACTATCAGCCGGGTAATGGACAGACTATTGAATTTTTTGGAGTAGATAGTTTTAAAGCTGTTTACCCAATTTCTTCCATTTCCCCTGCCGATTGTGGCACTTATACTGTTTCCAATGCAGTTCAGAGTGGCGATTTCAACCTGACCCTCAAATACTTTAGAAATGGCTATGCCATGACAGATAATGATTCCATAAGGTTTGTAAATAACCAGCTTGTTTTTTTACCACATCTTGGATGGGCAGATGAACCTACCATATATTACGATAGGTTATAAGTCTAATTTGTTTAAAAAGCGGTTAAAGAAAATACATTGTCAAAAACTGGTAAGTATTTTTGTTCAATGGAAAACAGACCCAAAATAGAACTCACGCTTTCGCAGTTTGATAAAATAATAGAACTTGTTAGTATCATATTTTTGATAGCTATGTGGCTGCAAACAGCTTATACACTTATCAAATTGCCTGCTATTATCCCGATTCATTTTAATGCAGCTGGAAAAGCAGATAATTATGGTGATAAAACAACGCTGCTCATATTGCCTATTCTGGCTACCATCATTTATTTTGCATTTTCGGCACTGAATAAATATCCGCATAACTTTAACTATACCACAAGGATAACAGCAGCCAATGCTCAACAACAATATACCATTGCAACAAGATTGCTCAGATTTATCAAAATGGCTGTACTGATTATTTTTAATCTGATTATTTTATTTACTTATCTAACAACAATAGGTGTGGTCAATGGGCTTGGGATTTGGTTGCTGCCAATTGTTTTGGGGTTAATGATTGTTCCGGTAATGATATCTATCGTGCTTTCATCCAAAAAACAAAAATGACAATTGCCAGCATTAGATAGATTTTCAACAACAAAAAATATGACAATATTTGCAGAAACTGACAGACTGATTTTACGTGAGATTTTAGACTCAGATGAAGATGCTTTTTTTGAAATGGATGCAGACCCCGAAGTGCATAAATATCTTGGCAATCATCCTGTGAAAACAAAAGATGAAATTAAAGCAGCTATCAAATTTATTCGCCAACAATATATTGATAATGGAATTGGAAGGTGGGCTTTGATTGAAAAATCAACAGGAGAATTTGTAGGTTGGGGTGGCATGAAATTAATAAAAGAAATGATGAATAACCATATTAATTTTTATGATGTGGGTTATAGATTATTAAAGAAACACTGGAAAAAAGGCTATGCAACAGAATCGGCAAAAGCCTCAATAAAATATGGTTTCGAGAAAATGAATCTGGAAGTGATTTATGGCACAACGCATATACACAACAACGCATCAAGAAAAGCACTTGAAAAATCGGGATTGCATTTTGTAGAAACCTTTGAAAAAAACGGTATGCTTTGTAATTGGTTTAAAATTACAAAAGAACAATGGCATCCAATTCAATGAGGTTAATTAACGAATATGAACATTAAAACAGCTGAACATTTGAAAGATGGCGACCAGTGCAAGGCTGTTGCAGGCACCCATTAAGGTAAAACGGGCACTGTAAAAGATATTAATCTCAGCAAATCAGGGCATATTACCATTACTGTTGTGCAAGCAAATGGGGCAAAATTTAAAACACTTGGCAAAAATGTGGTGGTAGCATGCTAATAACCATTAACTAATTTCCTAAAACTTATCCTTTTTTCCATTTCTCTTATAAGTGATTTAGTTTTTCTTACAAGTTTTTTCACTTTTCTTATAAGTTTTCTCATTTCCCTTATAGGTGATTGGGTTTTTCTTACAAGTTTTTTCATTTTTCTTATAAGTTTTTTCATTTTTCTTATAAGAAATTGGTTTTCGGTTATAACTTTTTTACTTTCCACTATGTCTGAAAGTGTTTTGGTTATAGCTAAAAAGACAAAACCTTTTGCAAGCAAAGAAATTATGGAATGTCTGATTTATATAAAAATTAAACCATTGGGGAAATAGAGTGAATTGAGCGACCATTCTCCTTTAGTTGTTGATTTTGATGTATATAGCGATTTATTTTTACAACAGAGTTTATCGTAAGCAAGCTCTCCTTGCAACAAATTATCTAAACCATCCCACAGTTGCACAGACCTATAAGGTTACAAAAAACTTATAGGTCTAACATTAATTTCTTAGCACTCTTTCACATCCTCAATACCCCAATTTCTCCCTAAATCGCCCTCATCTTATTCACATCAGTCGTTCTAACATTAACTTAACGTTTTACCCATTATTTTTACAGCCTTATGTGGATGATTTGTAAAAAAGAATGGCAACAGTTTTTTAATAGTATCACAGGCTATGCAGTTATAGGTGTTTTTCTATTGCTGAATAGTTTATTGCTGTTTGTTTTCCCCGATACCAGTATTCTGCAATTTGGCTATGCATCGCTGTCTGGCTTTTTCGATTATGCTCCTTGGGTGTTGTTGTTTTTAATTCCGGCTATTACAATGCGTAGCTTCCCCGAGGAATATAAATCGGGCACTTTCGAATTGCTTAAAACCTTACCACTCACTGAGGCAAAAATTGTATGGGGTAAATTCTCTGGTTGTTTATTAATTGTGCTTACTGCTCTATTGCCAACACTGGTTTATGGTTTTTCGGTGCAGGCACTTAGCAGCAATACAGGTATTGATATTGCTGCAACGGTAGGTAGTTATTTTGGGCTTATGTTTTTAGCTGCTGTTTATACGGCTGTGGGTATTTGTGTGGGCAGTTATACCAACAATACAGTAGTGGCATTTATTGCTGCTGCCTTTGGTTGTTTTCTTTTATATAATGGTTTTGATGCGATTAGTAAATTGCCTTTTTTAAAAGGTAGCTACGATTATTTTGTAGAGATGCTGGGTATTAATTTCCATTATAAAAGTATGAGCAGGGGCGTGATAGATACAA
>Ga0114975_10002321_pt1 | contig 13034 bp, 10 predicted proteins | sample S_130626_EF_Meta_FD_87031 | JGI IMG/M metagenome (GOLD analysis project Ga0114975, IMG submission 87031) | Freshwater microbial communities from Lake Simoncouche, Canada to study carbon cycling - S_130626_EF_MetaG | ecosystem: Environmental > Aquatic > Freshwater > Lake | place: Lake...
CGAGAAATTTTATCAATCTCATCGATATACACTATTCCACGCTGTGCTTTTTCAACGTTATAGTCGCAAGCCTGCAAAAGCTTTTGGATAATATTTTCAACATCCTCACCAACATAACCAGCTTCAGTTAGTGTCGTGGCATCGGCCATTACAAAAGGGACATCAAGCATACGAGCCAAGGTTTGCGCTAATAATGTTTTTCCTGAACCAGTAGGTCCGATCAATAAAATATTACTTTTAGCCAGCTCAACACCGTCTACCATTGCTTTAGCAGGTAATTTCGATTCTTTTTTATCGCCAACCTCTACTGGCTTGCCGTCTTTATCTAACTTTTCCTTTTTAGGCTTAGGAAGATATTGCAAACGCTTATAGTGGTTATATACCGCAACTGCCAAAGTTTTCTTGGCATGATCTTGACCAATCACATACTGGTCTAGATTTTCACGAATCTCGTGTGGCGTTGGTAAAGAGTCAGCACCCGATTCTTTAGGAAGCTTGGCAATTTCCTCTTGGATGATATCGGTACATAAATCAATACATTCATCGCAGATAAAAACAGAGGGTCCTGCAATTAACTTCTTGACCTCGTGTTGGCTTTTTCCACAAAAGGAGCAGTACAGCACTTTTTCAGTTGTACTAGTAGATTTAGTGTCGCTCAAGTGTTTTGCCTAAGTTTCTGCTGAGGATTAAGGGCGTTTATCGATGACTTTATCGATCAGGCCATATTCGCGGGCTTGCTCAGCTGACATGAAATTATCGCGATCCGTATCTTTTGCAATCGTATCAATTGTTTGGCCTGTACGATCAGCCAAGATTTTGTTTAATCTTTCCCGCAGATACAGAATTTCTCGTGCTTGAATTTCAATATCAGAAGCTTGACCTCTTGCACCACCTAGAGGTTGATGGATCATTACACGTGAATTAGGAAGTGCGTAACGCTTACCTTTCTCACCTGCGCATAATAAAAATGCACCCATGCTAGCAGCCATACCCATGCACAAGGTACTGACATGAGGTTTAATAAATTGCATGGTGTCGTAAATTGCTAGGCCGGCAGATACCGACCCACCAGGAGAGTTAATGTACAAAGAAATTTCTTTATCTGGATTTTCGCTCTCAAGGAATAGCAACTGCGCGATCACTAGGTTAGCCGTCTGATCGTTTACTTCACCAACCAAGAAAACAACTCGCTCTCTTAGTAGACGAGAATAAATATCATATGCACGCTCACCTCTTCCTGAGGTTTCAATCACCATTGGAACCAAACCTAATGCCTGAGGTTCTAAATTTTCAGATTGAAAACGATTCATGATGAAAGCCCTTTAGAGTAATGGATGGCAGCTAAATAAAATTAATTAAGTTTGCTTAATTCCTCAAAGCTTACGGCTTTGTCGGTAACTTTAGCAAGCGATGTGAAATACTTAATGACATTATCTTCAAGAACAAGGTTTTCGATATCTTTAAGGCGGCTTGGATTACTGTAAAACCAACGAACAACCTCCTTAGGATCTTCATAGGTGGCGGCTTGTTCATCAATTTCAGCTTTAATCTGATCTGCAGTAGCAGATAAGTTTTGCTTCTTGACTAATTCACTTAAGATGAGACCTAAACGAACGCGCTTTAGGGCTTGATCTGCAAATATTTCTATTGGAATTGGGGCATCTTTAGCATTCGGAACGCCACGTTGCATGAGATCCTGGCGCGCGCCCTCTACTAAGCGCTCTTGTTCTAAAGTGACTAAAGATCTTGGAACATCTAGCTCGCACAAGAAATTAAGCTTATCCATCACCTCACTTTTCAATAATGAAGTGATGCGTCTATTGACTTCACGATCAAGATTTTCTTTTACTTCTGAACGCATCTTAGCAACACCACCATCGGTAACTCCCATTGATAATGCGAATGCATCATCGACAACTGGCATATGGGGCCAATTTACTGACTTTATGGTGATCGTGAACTCGGCTGTTTTTCCAGCAACATCCTTACCGTGGTAATCAGCTGGAAAACTTAATGGAAATGATTTACTGTCGCCTGCTTTTAAACCTAAAGTTGCTGCCTCGAATTCTGGAAGCATTCGACCCTCTCCCAAAACATACTCAAAATTTTCAGCCTTTCCACCTGCAAACTCAACCCCATCAATTTTGCCAACAAAGTCAATGACAACCTGATCGCCAGCCTGCGCTGCTGTATTAGCGCCACCATCGCCATGGTCACCAGCTTGGCCGCGTGGATGGTAATGCACTTGCTGTTTACGCAAGACATCAATAGCGCGATCTATTTCAGCATCGCCAATTTCTGTAGTGTATTTGCTGACTTCTGCCTTTGAGAAATCACCAATCTTGACCTCTGGCAATACTTCAAAGAAAGCATCAAAAACAACTTTGTCAGCATTAAGCTCACTTTTTGGTTCTAGACGAGGTTGACCGGCGAGAGCTAATCCCTCTTTTTTGCTTTCCTCATAGAACAGCTCAGCAGCCTTATCAAATTGAAGTTCAAAATCAACTTGCATGCCATGCTGTTTTTCAACGATGTTCTTGGGTACTTTGCCTGGGCGAAAGCCCGCCATTTTCATGGTCTTACCCATTTTTGATAAGCGAGCTTCACGCGCTTTTGCCAAATCAGCACGAGCGAATTCCAATGTCATTTTTCGTTCCAAGGAACCTAAGTTTTCTATTTGCACAGCCATTCTCGTCTCTTAATTGAAGATCAGGTTATGTGAAGTCCAGGCCAAGTAGCAATCTTTTGGTGCGAGGAGGGGGACTCGAACCCCCACACCATTTCTGGCGTCAGGACCTAAACCTGGTGCGTCTACCAATTTCGCCATCCTCGCGAATATCCGCAAACACTGCCAAGCCTAAACTTCACTCTAAAGACCGTAATTCTACATTGCTTGGGGGTTTAGAGGATCTTGTAGGCTATGGGCTAAGCCCTATATAGATAAAAAGCTGGGTTTGCTCAGATATTAGGCTTTATAGAGTAAGGCTACCGCATGCACTGCAATGCCCTCTCCTCTGCCTAAATGACCAAGTGATTCATTAGTCTTGGCTTTTAGATTGACATGACTTGGGGTTACGCCTAAATCGCTAGCAATATTACGGACCATTTCAGGTAAAAATTCCGCCAATTTAGGTTTTTGGCAAATAATGGTGGCATCCACATTTCCAATATGAAAGCCCGCAGCTTGGACCTTCTGCAAAGCGGCCCTAAGCAAGATTCTGCTATCCATATCTTTAAATTGCGGATCAGTATCAGGAAATAACTGACCAATATCGTTTAATCCTGCTGCTCCTAGCAAGGCGTCAGTGAAAGCATGTAGTAATACATCAGCATCTGAATGTCCCAACAACCCTTTGTCATAAGGAATATGCACTCCACCTAAAATCAGTTTACGGCCCTCTGATAAAGCGTGGACGTCATAACCTTGGCCAATACGAAACTGTGGAATATGTTGAGCGCCTTGAGTCATATTGTCATCATTATTATTTGGTTGACTGGAGTAGTAATTCCATTAAATCCCAATCTGCGGGATGGGTTACTTTAAAATTACGGGTTGCACCTTCTATTAATAAGGGCTGAAAGCCTGCTAATTCCATTGCGCTCGCTTCATCTGTAATATCAGCCTCAAGTCGAATTCCATTGACTAGAGCCTCATACAAGTCATTGATAGCAAACATTTGTGGGGTCTGAGCCTGCCATAAATGCTGACGCGGTATGGTCTTTTCTGAATGTGGAATATTGCCTGCAATCACAGAATCGAAATCAGCCTGCTTCAAGGTATCTGCCAAAGGTATTGCCAGTAGGCCACCTTTACTACTTATGCCCACAGCAGCAATCAACTTTTCAATTAAATCTGGGGTAATACCAGGCCTAGCTGCATCATGCACCAATACCCAATCACTACCATCAATGCCAGACTCAAGCAAAGCAGCTAAGGTATTACGGACAGTTTCTTGACGGGTTGCTCCGCCTGAAGGCAAAAATTGAATGGGTTTACCCCCATTAGCAAAGGTTTTTACGATCGGATGCTCAGCAAATAGTGGATTGACTCCAACCCAAATTGATTCAATATGGGGACACTGCATAAATGCCTCAACAGCGTATGCCAGCATGGGCTGGCCAGCCAATTGCTGAAATTGCTTTGGGAGCTCTCCCCCAAGACGTAGGCCTGATCCCGCTGTAGGGATTAGCGCATGACATTTTCTGTAAGGTTGATTTGCTGAGCTCATACCTGATTCTATAATGAGCGAAGATGTCTGATGCATTAAATCTAGCACCCCCCATACCCGCTCCACGGGCTGGGCAGCGCTTTACCTTTTCTGGCCTGATTGGGTCAGCAGATTCAGCCCTCTTAGCCCAATCCGCACTTCGTTACCGCAATGATTTTTCAGTCATGGTCATTTTTTGCGCTCAAGCTCAAGAAGCGCAACGTTTACTCGAGGAAATACCTGCTTTTGCGCCTCAGTTAAAAACCCGGCTTTTGCCTGACTGGGAAATTCTGCCATACGATCATTTTTCGCCTCATCAGGATTTAGTCTCAGAGCGTCTAGCGACCCTTTATGAGTTATTGAATGGAAGTTGCGATATTGTTTTAGTTCCAGTCACTACAGCTTTACAAAGACTAGGTCCACCTCATTTTTTATCTGGTCACACCTTCTTCTTTAAACAGGGTGACAAACTTGATGAGGCTTCATTAAAACTACAGCTACAACAAGCTGGTTATGACCCAGTCAGTGCAGTCATGCGTCCTGGAGAATATAGTATTCGCGGTGGATTAATCGACTTGTATCCGATGGGCTCAAGTCTTCCTTATCGATTGGATTTATTTGGAGATGACATTGAACAAATTCGAGCATTTGACCCAGATACCCAACGCAGTCTTTATCCAGTCAAGGAAGTCCGTTTGCTGCCCGGTCATGAATTTCCATTTGATGATGCGTCGCGAACAGCCTTTAGGAGCAAATGGCGCGAGGTCTTTGAAGGAGACCCTACTCGCTGCTCAATTTATAAAGATGCTAATTTGGGTATCCCGAGCGCGGGAATTGAATCTTATCTGCCGATGTTTTTTGAAGAGCGGTCAAATGTATTTGATTACTTTCCTCGTTCCGGCGATCCAGTATGGATATGGAACACCGGCGATATTGAAGAAACAATTCGCAGTTTTTGGAAAGATACGCAAACTCGTTATGAATTTCTAAAGCACGATCTTGATCGCCCCATTCTGCCCCCTAAGGAATTATTTTTAGATGTAGACGAATTCTTTTCATCTTCAAAACCCCACGCACGAGTTACTCTCGAACATCAATCAACAGATCAAGCTCAGTTCTTACCAGTACCAGATATTGCAGTCCATCGACGCGATGCAGATCCGCTTGCAAAACTTAGAGCCTTGGTGTCAGCAGATAATGTGCGCATACTCATTTGCGCAGATAGCGCCGGACGAAAGGAGTCGATTCGTCAACTATTAGAAGAAAGTAATTTAGTTTCAGGGCCGAACGGTGATACTTTATTCCCCCTAAAGCCTGAAGGCTTTGAAGGTATTGCAGATTTTATTAAAAGTAATAGCCCCTTTGGGCTAGTCATTGCACAGCTGTTCAATGGATTTTCATGGCCTGATCAAAACTTCATTGTTTTAACAGAGGCAGAATTATTTACTACTACCGCAAGACAAAGACGAAAAGGCAAAGGATCTGAGCAAGTTGATCCAGACATGCTTTTTAAAGATCTATCAGAGCTCAAGATCGGTGATCCTGTAGTTCATGCTGATCATGGAATAGGTCGCTATCAGGGACTAGTATTACTCAACATAGCAGCCCCTAAAGATGAACCCATTTTTGAAGAATTTTTGCACCTCCAATATGCAGGACAAGCGACTCTATATGTCCCCGTTCAACAATTGCAAATGGTTACACGTTATGCTGGATCTGATCCTGATTCAGCACCATTACATCAATTAGGTTCAGGTCAATGGGATAAAGCCAAACGTAAGGCTGCGCAACAAATCCGTGATACCGCTGCAGAACTACTCAGTTTGTATGCGGCCAGAGCAATTCGAAAAGGTCATGCCTTCGAGTTTTCCGCTCATGATTACGCTGCATTTTCTGAAAGTTTTGGCTTTGAAGAGACGCCGGATCAAGCCAATGCAATTGCTGCAGTGATTGGTGATATGACTAGCGGCAGTCCAATGGACCGCCTGGTATGTGGTGATGTTGGCTTTGGTAAAACTGAGGTAGCCCTGCGGGCTAGCTTTGTAGCAGTTATGGGCGGCAAGCAAGTTGCCATACTGGCACCGACCACCTTGTTGGCCGAACAACATGTTGCTACTTGGAAGGATCGTTTTGCAGATTGGCCTGTACGCATTGTTGAGCTCTCACGCTTTAAAACAAGCAAGGAAATTAATGCTGCATTAGAGGCCATTGCTAAGGGCGAAGCTGACATCATCATTGGTACTCAAAAATTACTTTCAAAAGAGACCAAATTTGCCAATTTAGGTTTAGTCATTGTTGACGAAGAGCATCGCTTTGGAGTTAGACAAAAGGATGCTCTCAAAGCACTGCGTGCAGAAGTGGATATATTGACTTTAACTGCAACCCCTATTCCGCGAACATTAGGCATGGCTATGGAAGGCCTAAGAGAATTCTCTATCATTGCTACCGCCCCACAGAAACGACTTGCGATTAAAACTTTTGTACGTCGTGAAGGTGAGAGCATCATCAGAGAAGCGGTACTGCGTGAAATTAAGCGTGGAGGTCAGGTTTACTTTTTACACAATGAAGTTGAAACCATTGAAAATCGGAAGCATGCATTACAAGCACTGATTCCAGAGGCAACTATTAGTGTTGCACATGGACAAATGCAGGAACGGGAATTGGAATCAGTAATGCGCGAGTTTGTAACGCAGCGTACCAATATTTTGCTGTGCACCACCATTATTGAGACGGGCATAGATGTCCCTACTGCAAATACCATCATCATGCATCGTGCAGATAAATTTGGCTTAGCTCAATTACATCAATTAAGAGGGCGTGTTGGTCGCTCCCATCACCAAGCTTATGCCTATCTATTAGTTCCAGACCCTGAAGCACTAAGTAAGCAGGCTCAATTACGATTAAATGCTATTCAGGCAATGGAGGAATTGGGTTCTGGTTTTTATTTAGCCATGCACGACCTTGAGATCCGTGGTGCAGGCGAAGTGTTAGGCGACAAGCAATCGGGCGAAATTCATGAAATTGGTTATCAGCTCTATACAGAGATGCTCAACCGTGCCGTGAAGTCCTTGCGTAGCGGTAAAGAGCCTGATCTTCTAGCGCCCCTGCAAGCTACCACAGATGTTAATTTGGGTGTACCTGCCCTTCTTCCAAGTGATTACTGTCCCGATGTTCATGAGCGCCTCTCTCTGTATAAACGCTTTGCAGGAACGCATGACTTTTCAGAGTTGATGGGCTTACGAGAAGAATTAGTGGATCGTTTTGGAGATCTACCAGATCAAGCTAAATCATTCTATGAAACCCATCGTCTACGCTTAGAAATGACAGGCTTTGGTATCAAAAAGATTGACGCCTTCCCCACCTCGATTCAGATTCAATTTATACCAAACCCACCGATTGATCCCATGAAGATTATTCAGTTAATTCAGAGCTCAAAGCATATTTTGCTAAATGGGCAGGATAAATTAAAGATACTCCCTCAAAAAGATCGTGAATTTGATAAGCTTGAACAACGATTAGATGCTATTCGAATGGTTTTACGTCGTCTTAATGAATCAGCAATGCTCAATACTGTTCAGATTGAGTAATAAATCACCATTAATATTGCAGCTATGTCCTTTCAAATACTGATCGCCATTTCCCGAGAGCCAATTGCTCAAAAATTGATTTTTGAGCTAAAGGAAAAAGCTCTGATGTTTGCTACAACTTTACATACTGAAGATAGCCAAGTATTTAATGGTAGCTATTATTCAGAGCGATGGTCTTGTAATCAACAGCTAGATACACATCAGCGAGAATTACTCCGCTCTATCGCAAGTCAATTTAATACTGACTTATGCTTTCTGAAACCGGATTACCAATCTCATTCAATCCGGATCTTGGCAATGGATATGGACTCAACATTAATCAACATTGAATGCATTGATGAAATCGCTGATTTTGTGGGTAAAAAAGCGGCTGTAGCCCAAATTACCGAGGCAACTATGCGCGGTGAGATCAAGGACTTTCAAGAAAGCTTACTAAAGCGAGTGGCCTTATTAGAAGGTGTATCTGTAGATTGCTTGGAGGCTGTTTACCGCGAGAGATTACGACCAAATCCTGGGGTAGCAGAGCTCTTAGCTGGTGCACATGAACGTGCTATCCATACATTACTCGTTTCCGGTGGCTTTACTTTCTTTACAGAAAGGCTAGGCCAGCAGTTTGGAATTAAACAAACCCAAGCAAATACTTTAGAAATCATCGACGGCAAACTAACAGGTCAGGTCTTAGGTGAGATTGTGGATGGCTTAGCCAAAGCAGCCTATTTAGACAAGGCCTGCGATCAACTTGCTTGCACTAAGATCAATTCAATCACCATGGGTGATGGTGCTAATGATCTCATCATGATGAATGGTTCGGGCATCAGTATTGCCTATCGATCAAAACCTATTGTCAAAGAAAAAGCCGACGCGGCTTTTGACCATGTCGGCTTAGATGCAGCTTTACTACTGATGATTTAAGGTGATGCTCTAAATCATCAGCGTCATTTGGCTTACATACGCTCAAAAATGGTGGCAATTCCTTGACCACCACCAATACACATGGTTACTAAGGCGTACTTTCCTTGAACACGTTGCAACTCATGGAGTGCTTTTGTAGCAATAGCCGCGCCAGAGCAACCAATTGGATGACCTAAAGCAATAGCGCCGCCATTGACGTTTGTTTTTGCAGGATCTAATCCTAGCCCTTTAGTTACTGCAAGTGCTTGGGCTGCAAAAGCCTCATTGGATTCAATCACATCCATTTGATCAAGTTTTAGGCCGGCGCGCTCAAGGGCAAGCTTAGTTGCTGGAATTGGGCCTTCACCCATAATGTGATTAGGAACACCTGCCACCGCATAAGAAACTAAGCGGGCAATTGGCTTATGACCCGCCTTTTTAGCGGTCTCTGCATCTGCGAGCACAAAGAATGCAGCACCATCGTTTATACCCGATGCATTTCCTGCAGTAACGCTACCACCCTCTTTTTTGAAAACTGCTTTCATCTTGCCAAGGGTTTCCATCGTGGTATCTGGCTTGCAATGCTCATCTGTATCGAACACGACATCACCTTTACGAGACTTAATAGTGATGGGAACAATTTGAGATTTGAAGCGGCCTTCTTTAATCGCATGAGCAGCGCGACGGTGCGATTCCATGGCAAATGCATCCTGCTCTTCACGTGTTAATTTCCATTTTTCCACCAGATTTTCAGCAGTGACTCCCATATGGCCAACACCGAATGGATCTGTTAAAACGGCAACCATCAAGTCGAGCATTTTGGTATCACCCATGCGCGCTCCACTTCGCATTGCTGGGGAGCCATACATACCGCGAGACATCACTTCAACACCGCCACCAATACCGTAATCACAATCACCCAACATAATTTGTTGGGCTGTAGTAACGATTGCCTGAAGGCCAGAGCTACAGAGACGATTTAATGACATCGCGACAGAGTCCATTGGCAATCCTGCCTGAATGGATGCTACGCGTGCCACATAGGCATAACGGCTATCAGTTGGAATGGTATTGCCAACGGTGATGTAATTGATTAATGCTGGATCTACACCAGAGCGTGCAACTGCCTCTTTCATGACGATACCGCCGAGTTCTGAAGGTTCAAAACTACTGAGGGAACCATTAAAGGTACCAATTGCGGAACGAACTGCGCTTAATACAACGACATCACGACTCATATCAATCCCCTTAGCTGAGCCTAAGATTAGGCTTTATTACACATAATGAATACATCAAAACCTTATTTAATAATAATCCTCAAGTTTCGGCTATTAGGTCATGCCCTTGTGAGCTAATCACTGTTGCCCGAATAATGTCTCCAGCCCTATAACGCTTGGAAGGTTTACTTGGGGGCAATACCCTCACCAAGCCATCAATTTCTGGGGCATCCCCTATGGTACGACCTATTCCACCTGAATCATCCACCCTGTCAATTAATACTTGGATACGTTTACCAACTTTCTTAGCCAGGCGCTTAATAGAGATTTGCTCCGCCTTGGCCATAAATTGAGCTCTACGCTCCTCACGAATTTGCTCAGGAATTGGATTGTCTAATTGATTGGCTAATGCACCATCTACAGGTGAGTAAGCAAAGCATCCAGCCCTATCAATTTGAGCCTCATCTAAAAAACTCAACAAGTACTCAAACTCTGCCTCAGTTTCACCAGGAAACCCTGCAATAAAGGTGCTACGTATCACTAAATCCGGACACGCTGCGCGCCATGCCAATATGCGCTCTAAATTCTTTTCACCACTAGCTGGACGCTTCATTCTCTTAAGGACATCGGGGTGCGCATGCTGAAGGGGTATATCGAGGTAGGGTAAGACACCATAACCATGCTCTGAAAATTCCGCCATCAATGGCAAGATGTCATCTACGTGAGGGTATGGATATACATAATGAAGCCTTACCCAAGCTTGATGCTCACGAGCTATTTGATTTAATGCATTTACTAAATCATACATTCTGGTCTTAACTGGTTTGCCATCCCAAAAACCAGTGCGATATTGAATATCAACTCCATAGGCGCTGGTGTCTTGGGAGACTACTAAGAGTTCTTTTACGCCAGATTCAAAAAGCCGGGTTGCTTCTAGTAAAACTTCGCCAATTGGCCTGGAAACAAGATCTCCGCGCATACTTGGAATGATGCAGAAAGTGCAGCGATGATTACAGCCCTCTGAAATTTTCAGATAGGCATAGTGTTTTGGGGTTAGCTTAATACCAGTGGGTGGTACTAAATCAGTAAATGGATCATGCGGCTTAGGTAAATGCAAGTGAATAGCCTGCATCACCTCGTCTGTAGCATGAGGGCCCGTAACAGCAAGCACCTTGGGATGAATACTTAGGATGAGATCACTGCCATCTGGATTTTTACGCGCACCCAAACAACCCGTCACAATGACCTTGCCATTTTCTGCAAGAGCCTCACCTATTGCAGAAAGACTTTCTTCAACAGCAGAGTCAATAAAACCACAAGTATTAACAACAACTAAGTCAGCACCAGAGTAGTCTTTAGCAGTCTCATATCCCTCAGCGCTGAGCTGAGTCAAGATCAGCTCTGAATCAACCAATGCCTTTGGGCAACCCAAGGATACAAAACCAATTTTTGCAGCCACAACTATTCTTTTTCTGTTTTATCAGGCTTGGGTGTAAATGGAAAACCACCAAACATATTTTGCGAACCCTGCATTTGTTCTTGCATCTTTAGGAACAAGTCTTTGCTTTGTTCCATGTAGCTACCCATCAAATTTTGCATCAATGGATTTTGAATATTAAGCATTTGTGACCAAGCCTCAGGAGTACTCCCTACTCCCAGACCTTTGGTCTGATCACCCAATTTACTGTGGATGTCCACAAAAGACTGCATAGTCTTCTCTAAGTAATTTCCCATCAAACCTTGCATGGAGTTTCCGTAAAAACGAATAATTTGAGAAAGCATTTGTGAAGAAAAAACAGGTGTTCCACCGGCCTCTTCCTCCAAAATAATCTGGAGCAAAATATTGCGAGTCAGGTCCTCTTCAGTCTTAGCATCAACCACTTTAAAGATCTCACTAGTCATTACCAAGGCTTTGATATCCGTCAAAGTAACGTACGTACTTGTTTGCGTGTCATATAGACGACGGTTAGGATATTTCTTTATGAGTCGCTCTTCGCCAACTCGCTTTGCTCTTGTAGCCATTATTTTCCTTACTTAGTATTGCAACGCAACATCGGCATAGTTTATCTCTAGTTTGATCAAAAGGTAAATATGCCGTGTTGCATCACTCTAATAACTGCAAATGCAGTATTAGCCAGTATGAATACCGCCATTTAAGGAGAAATCAGCGCCTGTTGCATAGGCGCCATCCTCTGAAGCGATCCAGCAGCAAATGGAGCCAATTTCATCTGGAGTACCCAGACGCTTAACTGGAATTCCAGAAATGATTTTCTCCAGGACGTCCTCTCGAATAGCTTTAACCATATCTGTGCCGATGTAGCCAGGAGAAACTGTATTCACAGTTACGCCTTTTGTCGCCACTTCCTGGGCCAGGGCCATCGTAAATCCATGCAAACCTGCCTTGGCAGTGGAATAGTTAGCCTGCCCAAACTGACCTTTTTGACCGTTTACAGAGGAGATATTAATGATTCGACCCCAATTGTTATCCACCATTCCGTCGATGACTTGCTTGGTAACGTTAAATAAGGAATTCAGATTGGTATCAATCACAGCCTTCCAAGCGTCTGGTGTCATTTTGCGAAAAACACTGTCACGAGTGATGCCGGCGTTATTCACTAAAACGTCTACACGACCAACTTCAGCCTTTACCTTATTAAACGCTTCAACGGTGCTATCCCAATCGGATACATTTCCTTCTGAGGCAATAAAGTCATAACCCAACACCTTTTGCTCGCCAATCCAGCGATCCTTGCGGGGAGAATTAGGGCCACAGCCAGCGATGACCTTAAAACCATCTTTGGCAAGGCGCTGACAAATTGCAGTACCGATTCCACCCATACCACCAGTGACATATGCGACTTTTTGAGACATTACTTTCCCCTTTTAAAAACCTTCGTTAATTACTATGTTTATTTAATTGCAAGATCTGCTTTTTCTTTTACATAAGTTCCAGGCGCAGCTTCCATCTTTTTATACTGAGCATTACCAAATATTTTGCTCGCAGACTTCTGTTGACCACCAAATTGCTCAAGCCATTTTGTATAGTTGGGCCACCAGCTTCCTGGGATCTGCTTAGCACCTTCTAGCCATTCTTGTGCCGTGGGTAAGATCTGATTATTTTCAAAGTAATA
>Ga0114975_10002326_pt1 | contig 13019 bp, 11 predicted proteins | sample S_130626_EF_Meta_FD_87031 | JGI IMG/M metagenome (GOLD analysis project Ga0114975, IMG submission 87031) | Freshwater microbial communities from Lake Simoncouche, Canada to study carbon cycling - S_130626_EF_MetaG | ecosystem: Environmental > Aquatic > Freshwater > Lake | place: Lake...
AATTGGCTTGGTGCCGCGAACCCGTATGTCGCCATAAATGTCAGTCAATTCACCTTCAGGTTTAATTTCAATGGGGCCAGTTTTGCTTGAAATTATATTTGTAATTAATTCAGCAACATATGCCTTGCCACCAATGTGAGTATCCTTAGCAATGCCTACACCACCTGCAACTGTTAATGCACCAGTTGAAGTGTCAACGCTATTATCTAATCCAAAAATAGCTTCTCGTTGTGTAGATAGTAATCCAGAAAATGGATTATATGTTAATCCTCCAGAAGTTGTAGCATTATTAGTACCGGTATTTAAATTGTCAATATATGTATAACTATATGTTGATGTACCTACGCCTAATTTATTAACAAATGTTGGATAAAATACTTCATTAATATTAGTTGATGTGACTAATACCTGAGCCGACTGTTCTGTATTAGCAACTCGCCCGTATATGTATCCGCCAACATTTAAATCTTTTTCAATACCAACGCCGCCAGCAACATATACAGATGCAGTAGTTCTATGAGCAGTAGTATCATATATATTAGCAGTGGTATAATCAACTCCTAAAGGATTACCTACATTACTGGCATTTGGTCTGATAATGAGTGTGCCAGTGCTACCTATAACTTCAAGTGTTCCTTTAATGGTTGCACTATTATATACTACTATGGTACCAGTAATTGCTACTTTACCGCCAATGTTTACATCACCTCGGATGCCAACGCCTCCGTTTACAACTAGTGCTCCAGTAGTTGTACTAGTTGACGTTAGAGTAGATAATATTGTTACTTGATTTGTTAAAGAACTTTCTCCAGAAACAAATAATTTTCCACCAATAGTTTCACTGCCCGTAACTACTGATGCACCGCCAACATTTAATTGTCCTGAAATGTTAGTAATTGTAGAATTTAAGTTAATGCTACCAGTAGGCGATGATACAGCACTCGGGCCGCCTGGAGATTGCGCTCTTGTTCCTGATACCGTTAGTGTAGCCATTTCTTATTCCTTTAGAGTATTTATTTGATTAATGGATTCTCAATTCAACAGCATTGATATATGCCTCATCTCGATGAGGATAGTTAGGGTGAGATTGTAACCTTATTACTACTCCAAATTTTAAATCTTGTATTGTTGACATAGATAAATTTTCCACACTCCATAAATTTTCACTACTACCATAAATTTTAATTGGATCTACAATTAAATTTGCTTGATTATCTCCAATTACTCCATCATCAAAACATAACTGTATTGTTTCATCAGTTACTCTACCTCGACGCTGTGTAGATAATCTTAGTTCTATCCCAGAAAGTGTATCTGGTAAATTAATAAAATTAAATCCTTGGCATTTTACATAATAAGTTTTAGACAATATATCATGTTTAGGGCTACGTGCAATGTGTAGTAATGTACCATCAGTACGCACACTATCGTTGGTATTTTTATTTAAAAGTGCGCCCCAGCCTTTAGAATCATCCCATGGAATATGTGCAGTTTCTGCTCCAGATTCAGCATATTGTGAAAAAATTGTAGGCGTGGTCCACTCGGTAGTCATACCAGTATTTACCTAATTCAGAATTATGCATACTAAATGAAAAGGGCTCCTGAGAGCCCTTTTCTATAGTGCTAATTCAAATTAGATAGTGTTGGCAATAGATACAATTGTACCAGTTGCAGTTCCAACGTTCCATCCTGTTTGGCCGCCACTGGCTACTAACCACGCACTTGCTCCGTTTTGAGTTAACCGGATTAGTCTTGCTTTTCGAGCAGTTAATTTAGTTACGTAGTAAGTGTTGCCGTTAGCATCAGTTGCAATGATATTCATTTCATTAGGAAGCAAATCTGCATTTGCTTTTGCCACTAACTTGCAAATACCTTTGCCATCAGTATTTTGAATCAAATAACGATGACTTCCTTCTTGTTTAAGAATGTCGCCGTTAGTACGTAAAGTTCCACCAGTTAGTGTTGATGCAAACACTATTGTATCTTGACGACCAGTTGACAATTGGCCAGCAATAGCAGCAGTTGAACCACCATCTGTAAATGTCAATACAGTTATAAGACCTGACGCAGTATTACTAATATTAATTGTATATAAACCTGCAACCGGACCGGTTACACTTACTACTTTTGTGCTTGCAGGAATACCAGCAGCGCTAGTTGTTATATTCATACCTTCGTAAATTCCAGTTTGAACTGAGGAAGTAGTTACTGCTGTTGTACCAGTAGACCAACTAATACCACCATAACCGGTATACGGTACAAAGTTAACTGGTAGGTTAGTAATTGTTGTTGGCTTTGTAATTGTTAATGATGGCATAGATGTATAACCTGAGCCTGCATTAGTAATTGTTGCTGTAGTAATAGTTCTAGATGAACTATAATCACCAACGGTTGGAGTAATTACTGCTTGAACACCACCAGCAATATTTGGTGCACCAACTGTAATTGTAACACCTTTTGAATAACCTGATCCAGCAGTAAGTCCTAAACTCCCTATGCCTTCAGCACCAACACCAGTGCTGCCACCAGTGGCTAAATTTCGATACGGACTAATTGTGCTGCCGAAAAATCTCTTTTTAATTGGACGTCCCATTTTGTTTCTCCTAAAATAAGTAAACACGGCGTTCTAGGCCGTACGCAGTTGGATTTCTGCATAAAACTTGCCCAATGCAAGTTGTACAGAGTATTTAGTTTTCAGTCAACAAAAAACCCACCGAAGTGGGTTTTTGTTTGTTTACACCAATAATGGATTATTGGAAGGAAACGTTTGCGCTAGTGATAGCAACACGACCTAGGTAGTCAGCAGCGTTACCTAAGCTAGATGCAGAGTTTGTTAACTCAACATAGCCATAACGTGTCAAGAAGCCAACTACTGGCTCAAAAGTTGCTGGATCTAGAACAACACCAGAGCTCATTAGAGGAATGTATGGGCAATAGAACGCAGCAGCATCTGCTTCGCTAGAACCTTTGTATCCAACTAGGACTTGGTTTGCATCGCTAGAATCACTTAGATAAGCGTCAACATAAACACGCATAGCGCCATTCAATGTACCAACAAACTTAGTGTTTGTAGGAGCTTCGAATGTACCTTCTGTTGTACGAGCAAATGCGCTTGTAGTAGCAGATTGTAGAATTGTCAATGCTTGGTTAGAAATAACAGCCCAGTTAGCTGCACCACGACGTGTACGTTGAGCGATCAAGTTAGCTGTACGATTGATTAGAATCGCTAGAGCAGCGTGCTCGTCACCTACGAATGTAGCAGTACCAGATACTAGAGACTGGTCATATGTCTGTTCGACGTTGGCTAGTGAGCGTAGGCTTCCTAGAATTTCTTGGTCGATTTCAGTTGTGATTTCTTGTGCTAGTGCAGCCATGATTTCTGCTTCGATGTCAATACCTTGTTGGGCTTGTGCATCTTGAGCAGCTTCAAAAGTCCAGCGAGCGCTTAGTTTACGAGACTTAGCTTCTACTGGGCTCTTCAAGATTTGAATGCTCATACGCTTACCTGGTTGACCTTCTAGCAAACTTGTTACAGCAGCTTTAGCAGGTGAACCATCGTTACCAGAGTATGCGCTCGCAATCTTGAATGGGCTTAGTGCCTCTTCACCTGCTGTTACTTCAGTTGAAGAATCAGCATAACGAACACGTAAAGTGTGAATTTGTGCTACTGGGCCAGTCATTGGTTGAACACCGATGATTTCGTTAGCAATAACGGTTGGCATAACACGACGGATAACTGGAAGAATTACACGGTTTAGTGTAGCAATGTTTCCAGAGCTGGTTGCACCAGCTGTTGCGCTTTCAGCCAAATACCTACGTGTATTTTCTAAGCAAACTTGCATAGAGCTACGACGGGTACCAGATAGGCCTTCAAGCAGAGCTTCTTTGGTCTCTGACCATCTTTCATTTAATAGTTGTGACATTTATGTCTCCTTGATTAATTATTTTGATAGACCCGCTAACTTGCGGATATCTAAAATATTGTCTAAGCCTGCTTCAGGCTTGCTTTCACGATTTCCAGTTATTTCAGAACTTTCACTTAGCATGGCCTTTTGAGGAGCTGGCTTACGTACTTGTCCTTCCATTACCGCTGGTAGGTATTTGTCGAATGCTTCATTAAGTTTTTTAGTGTGTGTAGACTCTAAAAGTTCTTTCATGATGCCTCGTTTGCTAGCATCCAACGGTGCTAGTAATTCCGTCATAACTTGCTTACGCTCCATCAAATCTTTTGTAATGCGAATTTCGCGTTGCGCAGATTCAATTAAACGGGCTTTTTCTGTTACGACAGTTTTTGCTTCTGCTAATTCTTGATCTTTCTTGGAAATAATCTTTAACAATTTACTTGTCTCAGATTTTTCATTTAAGTAAGAACCAGCAAACTCTTGTGCAAATGCTTCATAGATCTTACGACCAAAGTCATTGTTACGTGCAGAGTCAATATCTTCTTTCAATTGCTTGATCTCAGATGTTAACTTTTTAGTAACAGTTGCTTCAACAATCTTTGAGGATTGTTCGATGAAACGTTGCTTAATTTCAGCAAATTTATCTTTAGCTTCACGTACTAACTTGACTTTCGTCTCGGCTAGGTCGCGCTTGTCTATATTAAATTCATTGATTTCTCTTGCCAATGCATGAACAATAAATTGCTCTAGCTTGTTAAAATTCTCGGAAACTTTCTTACGGTCACCTTGGAACTCTGACATTTCTCTTGCTAATTGTTTGATAACAAAACCTTCTAGCTTTTTAGCATCTTCAGCAATACGCATTTGGTATTGTACTTTTGCTTCGGCTAATGCTTTTTTGTCTTCATACAAACTAACCATCTCTGCGCTCAAGCGGTCGCTCAACAGTTTATCGATTGCTTCAACCATAACAGTTTTGTCATGGCTGTATTTTTGTGCAAACTCTTCACGTAGTTCAGCTGTTACTTGTTCGCGATTCTCTTGAATTTTCTCAGCAAAGGCAGATTCAATGACAGACTTTACGTCTTCAGTCATTACTCCTGACTCTACTAATTGTTTGAATGCGTCCAACATATTTTTTTCTCCTCGGGCTTATTTTAGACCTTTAATAATTTGAAGGAGCGATTCCTTCAAATACTTCTGGGCCTTTGGATCTTCTTTCACTTCTTGTGCAACTGTAAACGCCCTATTCCCGCCACGAGCATTCATTAAATGTTCATAAACTGGTGTATGATACTCTCCAGGAGCACTGGGTTGAGCAACTACGTCTACTGTGATAATCTCAAAATCGGATACATGGCCGTTCATGTCGCTTACGTTGCCGCTACCACGAGAACTAACGCCAAGTTTTACTCCGCTTTCGAGCATAGTACGAACTAAGTTGCCCATTGGTGTTGGCAAAATTTTCATCTTGCCATAACCATTAGGACCTTCCATCCACATTTGAGTAATCATATGGGATACACGGTCCAAATTTACTTTCAAATCATCTGGATGATCTACTTCACCTAATACTGAATATCCATTTTGTATTTGATCATTAAGTGCTTTTACAGCACGTTCAATTTCATCAACAGGGTAGACACGCTGATTAGCATTTCGGATACCACCTTGGATAGCAATACCTTTTAAGTAAAGGCTTTTGCCATCCTTGTCATCCGACTCCATTACGATGCCAGATTGATCAAAACTTAGGTGTTCTCTTAGATAAGCTAGCTTCATCTCTATGCTCTAATTAAGGACGGGTGTGTGGTGGTAGGAATTGCTTCTTAGTACCAGTAGCATCGCTAGTTTGACCAGCTTTGTCACCTGTACCAGCACCTACTGGACCTGGACCAGCACCTTTCTTCTCAGCACCGTGTCCGCCTTTGACATTAGATAAGTTTTTAACACCCATCTTGCCGCCAGGAACATTACCGTTACCTGAGTTAATATCTTTTGCACCACTTAGGAATCCGCCTGCTTTACCAGCTGGGCTTGTTCCTGTTGGAGTACCGCCTTCGTCTCCACCACGTAGGATGTTTTCAGCAGTAGCACCTGTAGCAGGCTTGCCTTTACCAGAGCTTACAATGCTTCTTGTATTCTCGGCGTGTGGCATACTTTCGCCAGTGTTAGCACCAACGATTTGACCTTGTGCTTTTTGGCTTCCAGACTTTTCCCAGTCGTTTCCAACTTTCTCAACGTATTCACGTGTCATGCGACGACCTTCAAATGCTGGCTTTCCCATCATTTCGTCTCCGCCTGCGTCGTCACCGCCGCCCATTCCTGGCTCCATACCCATATCAGCTTCTTCTCCACCCTGGGCTTGTTCTAGTTCAGCAAATGCTGCTTCTAGTTTTTGGAATGCTGCTTTAAAGTCAAAAATGGCATCGTCTTCTGATTTCTCATGATCTATTTCGTCATCGCTACCAGTAACGCTAGCGCCGAATTCGTCGCCAGAATCGCCTTTGGCAAATCCGTGCTCGCCTTCTTCATCGTCACCTTCCATGCTGTATGACTCTTCAGTGTCGATGGACTCATCTTGTTGAGCATCTTCATCGGTTTCCATTTCTTCATCAACAGACTCATCTTGTTCGTCTTCAGCTTCGTCCATATTTTTGGACTCGTCTTCTTCCTCTTCGGCGATAAGTTGTTCGTAAATTCCTCTAGACATCTCAACAACGATTTCATGGAAAAGCTCGTTAGCTTGATCCATATTCTCATTGACGAGGTGATCTAATAATTGTTCAAATTTTGCTGACATGTTATTGATTCTCCTATGTTGGTTAGCGGCAAGGCTATTCTATATTTAAAGCCGCGCTGGAATAGAAGGGTGATATAGGCCGAAAACGAGCCGTTTTGGCATTTTTTGATAAAAATATTTAGTTTCTATCAAAAATAATTAAACTATACGTTAATAGTTTACGCTGCCGCAGCAGCTTCTGGTGGAGGCTGGGCATACATTTTTCTAGTTAGTCCCAACTCTTCTTTCTTTTCTTTCTCTCTAGCTTCACCTGCTTTTCTAAGTTCACTCAGCATTTCTAGAGTTAAACGAGTCTTTCTTAAATCTTTATTGCGTAGCACACTGGTGTCATTTTGACTCAGATATCTATTATCTTCCTGTGGCTCTTTGTGATTTTTATCAAAATAAGTAAATTCGTTTAGTAACATACAATTATTTATCAGTTTATGCAGCAGGCGCAGGTGCAGTTGTTCCGGCGTCAGCGCTAGGAACTGGAGGAGCAGCTTCGCCTTCTGGAGTCATTGACGGATCGGGTTGTGGGTTACTTAGGTCGCCCATATCTCCAGCCATTCCTCCAGCAGTGACTCCGGCTGTACGTAATTCAGCACTGGCGCTAAGTGAAGTGTCGGTATCTACGTTTTCTTCCTCCCACATAGTTTCGTTTTCAGTAATCTCTTCAGTGGTTAGTCCTAGGAATCGCTTCATAGCAAACCGCTTGCTAATGTATGGAACTGCTGCTAAAGTGTTGTAAGTGTTGACACGGGCAGTGTCCATTTCTGCTTGACGATAGCTGGCAAAATTCTGCGGAGGATTAAATTTAAGGTCAAAAATATTGCTGTCAATATTGATTCCTTTGCTATGTAGATACAGTTTAAATTCTGTATCAAAAGGATCATTTATTAGGCTTTGTAGTCGTTCGCAGTACTTGTTAAATCTAAGTTCCTGTATGTATGCTGTTCCAACTCTACCATCATTAAAATTGCTTCCTCCATCGTCAGAGCCGGTAGGAAGATAAGAGCTAGGTATGCGTAGAGCACGAAACAACTTATTAGTAAAGTATTTAAGATCATCAATTTCTCCTAGATTTTGGCCGCCTTGCAGGATTTCAACCTTACTTCCACGACCCTCAGCAGTTGTGGGGAAGAAATAATCTTCGTTAACTGACAGTGGGTTGTAACTGGAATCAATCAAACTTTGGCCGCCGCCGCTGGCGCTAGGAATACGTCTTTGATTAACTTCATTTTTAACACGCTCAACAAAACTCATGGCCAAATGACTGGGCATATTACCCACATCAATGTAAAATACCCTGCGTTCCGGAGCACGTTGTATGCGATAGATTAAGATTGCATCTTCTAATAATTCTTTTTGTTTGAATACTTTGAAGATACTTTCCATTAAACTGTTACCAAAGGGAAAATTATTATCCAATCCTTCGCTCATGCTAATATGTATTACATGGCGTGCATCAATTGCATATTGATTTTGATTTTGTGCAAATCTGCTGCCTGAAGCAGCATTGGGGAATGATCCAGCCATACCTCGGCCACCACCACCTGCACTTTGTCCAGTTCCATAGTTTCCACCAAACTGATTGCCGCCGCCCTGAATGTTACTGGGGTTAATAGCAGTTGTAGCCAATGCTTCAAAGTTGGGATTGAAATCGCGAATCATATATTGTTCAGGCTTTTTACCGTCACTTTCATTGACAATAATTTTATCCACTTTGGCCGGATCTACATACATCCAACTCTGTGTTTCTGGATCTCGAACAAAAAAACTGTCGCCGTATTTCATTGCGTTACGAACAATTTTAAATATTCTCACGGGGAATTTATTCAGCTTGCACCACTGCTGCAAATACTTTTTAATGATTTTTACTTCAGTATTTGTAGCTTGTTCTTTGAAATAAATTTCAAATGGTGTACCATTTTCTTCGTTAGGTTGTGTGCAAAACTCAGCTAAAATGTCTAGGGCAGCATTAACTTCACTGTCACTGTCCATAGTATCGTATTGACCATAACGTTCTAAACGATTAGGATGGCCAGCATAAAAATCTGGAAGATAACTGCTATAGTTGGTCCTGCTGGGATTCTTTCCCATGTCTGAACCCATGCTGCCACTTACAGGACTTAGTTTACCAGATGTATTAACTGGGGTAAAATATTTTTTCCAAGACAAAATTGTATTCCTTTAGATTGTTGGCATAATATTGCCACCCATCCTTGCAACAGCTCCAACAGTACGACCAGTATTATCTGATGTTGCTGCGGCATACCTTAATAGCTCTTTCATAGTGTTATTTAATTCTTCTAATGCAACAGACGTTGGTTTTTCAGTGGCAATTTTAGCCAAAAGATTTCGTAGATTATCATTATTAATAATGTCACCGCTACCACGAATGTTTAATAATTCTGGACCTTTTTCTCCTACTAGGTAAGTTCCAGGATTGACTAACCCACCACTTGCTCGTCCATGTACAGTAGTCCCCAATCGTTGGTTACGTTCTTCATTTTGATCCATGACACGTTGTTTAAACATTCGAGCTTGAGCATCTGCAGTAAGTATTCCCATTGAAGCAAGGGCTCCTACTAGTTGTTCATTTGCTCGGAGGTATAGAGTTTTGCCCCACTCTGACCAACTCATTTCTTTTTGGGCTCTGGCATCATCTTTTTCAAGGCTAGCTATTTCATTTGAATCTGTTACTTGCGGACCATACATCCATTCATGAATAGCATTTCCTATCGAATCGAACATTTTTTTTAATAATACATCCCACATGGATATTAACACAGGTTTAATTTCTTTATTCCACAAGGATATTAAACTTGGACTGACCAATGCCCAGAGTTTTTGCATATCTTCCCAAATGTTTGTCATACCGTCTATTGCTCGTGCTTTAAGAACTTTAAAAAATTCGTCAGGTCCTTTGCCTCTCGTTGCTACTAACTGATCCCATGTTTCAGAAATCCAGTCGCCAATTTTTCTAAGTTTAGGCATAACATATTCGTTAAACAATGCAATTGCTTGACCGAGCCATCCTAATAGTTTTGGTCCGTATTCAGTTGCCATACTGGACATCCAATTCATCACTTTTTCGCCCCAATATATCAATGTTGGTAACAGCATTTCTGCAAGTTTTCCTAACAGCATGGTCATTTGATTGCCAAATCGTGTAATATTTTCTTGTGATTGTTTCAAAGCAGCGGCGGCGGCGCCGTTTGCTAATGTGGCAGCATATTCTTTTTCATTAGCCGCAATCAAACCGTTTACTCCATTATCAAATTTTTCAATTTTTCTTAAGAATTTTAAACTGGCTTGATCAAGCCAGTCACCGGAAATTGCTTGGTTAGTTTTTCCAAAAGCTGCTGCTGTTCTACCAGTACCTTGAGCAAGTAGTTCAAGTTGTTTATACAGTCCTTGAGTAAACTTTGTTGGATCAGTTTCATTAAATAATTCCCGCATGGCTTTTCCAACCTGAAGACTCATACTACCTGAGCTTACCGCCAATTTTTCGCTAAATTCATTTAATGGTGCATCTACACCTCTTGCTAAATTTTTAAACCATTTATCTGCGGCATCTTTGCTAAGTTCACTGCCAATTGTTGCATACATTTTTTGAACATTTGTTCGTTGGGCCTCAGATAGCCCGTCCATAAATGTATTAAATACTTGATCGTCTGCTAATTGATTTAGCTGAGCATTGATTTGATCACGATGCATACCTGTAGATTTTGCCAATGCATCTAATTCAAGTATGTATTTGCCAGTGGCATTTATTAATGCTGCTGAATTACCTTTGCTATCTTTAGACAAACTTTGATTGAGTTTCATTGCAGTGGCTGTATATTCAGCTACTTCAGCAGTACCCATTCCTAATGAATATATAGCCTGAGCATATTTACTACCAGGCCCCATCAATGCATCTACTGTGCTAACAAATTTTCTAACACCTGCTGTTACATTGCCGCCAAATTGTGCAAATGTTTCACTGTTAGTTGTAACTATTCCTATTAATTTATCAAACCCAATGCCCAAGTTCATTGCGGCTGATCTTAAACCCATTATATCTCCACCAAAACTTGCACCAGCATTAGATAGTTTAGTATATTCATCTGACAGTTTTTCTATTACCCTGAGTAATGCAGCAAATCCAGATGATATTTCCCCTAAGAAGAATGGCAATTTACTAAACGCGTCGTATAAATCACTTAGTCTAGCAGTGCCTTCCATAGCTTTCTGAGTAAACCCTACCAAGCCTTTTATAGTGTCTGCAAATCCAGTTACTACTTTACCAACAATATTACCTAAAATGTCAAATGCTGCACCTACTACTTTGGCAATTCCACCTAAAATATCAAATGCTACATTTACCCCAGGAATATTTTTTGCCAGGTCAGAAATGCCGCCGCCAGATGAGCCACTACCACTAGATCGTCCCGCAAGCAGCGTAGTCAATGATTCCATGTTGGCGTTTTGTGTTCTGGCAACACGTAATAGTTCTGCTAGTGTAGCTTCAGTTGCGCCGTTCATAGTTTAAACCTGTCATTAAGTTGGTAGATAAATAGATTGTTATAATACCCATTAAGTTTATTTATCGGAGTCAAAATATGCAACCACAAACCTTCAAACCCAAAAATCCCTTGGCCAACTATATGCGCCAACCAAAAATTTATGTTAAGTTGCCTAGTAACGGTGAGTTTTGGCCAGCAAAAAGCATAGACTTGCCAGAAAATATGGAATTCCCTGTGTATTCTATGACTGCAAGAGATGAATTAGCATTTAAAACACCTGATGCTTTATTAAATGGTCAGGCTATGGTTGATGTTATACAAAGTTGTTTTCCTAATATTAAAAATGCATGGGAAATGCCTAATATTGATTTAGACACTGTTATGATTGCTATTAGATTGGCTACATATGGAGAAAATATGACTGTTAAACATAAGATTCCAGTGATTAATGAAGAAGCTGAATACGAAATTGATCTAAGACAGTTGCTTGATCAGCAGCGTATGAGCAAATGGATAGACCAAATAGTGATTACTCCCGATTTAATAGTTTATGTCAAACCATTGACATTTAGACATATGAATCAAACCAGTATGAAGGCTTTTGAGACTAATAGAATTATGCAAATGGTTAATGACGATTCTATATCTGATGATAAAAAAATGGAAATGTTTAATTCCAGTTTTAGTAATTTAACTAAGATTACCGTAGACTTGATGGCCGAAGCTATTGTAAAAATAGAGGCAGGAACTGAAGAAGTCACTGACAAAAAACTTATTTCAGAGTTTGTTCACAATATTGACAAAGAATTATTTGACATGATTAATAATCATCTTGCCGAATTAAAATTACAGAATCAATTGAAACCTATAGAGTTTAGCACCAATGAAGAACAGCAGCTAGCAGGCGCCCCTATTACATATTCAGTACCTATTAGTTTTAACGAAACTGATTTTTTCGCATGAGGCTTTTGACACTAACTATCTCTGAAATACAAGAAGAGATAGACAAAATGGAACGAGAGTCAAAAGCCATGAAAAAAGAATTGTTTAAAATGGCTTGGTTCATGAGGGGCGGACTTAGTTTTACCGAAGCCTATATGTTAGACTATCATGACAGAGAAATTATTTCAAAGATAATTGAAGAAAACTTAGAAATAGCCAAAGACAGCCAAATGCCGTTCTTTTAAATATCAGTTCCTAAGAAACTACTACGGAATTTAAATCTTCTACTTTCTAGAGCATTAGGTGTTGCCAATCCGTTTATTGTTCCAGGCGGAGGTTTAGGTCTATTTCCTCCCAATGCTAGCAGGGCAGACTGAGGATTTCCAGCTGGTGCCGCAGTTGCTGGTGCCGCAGTTGCTGGTGCCGCAGCGACTGGTTCAGCTGCTGCCGTAGTTGCTGGGTGTAACGTATCAAAAAATTGTAATAGTTCAGCAGCTTGTTCTTTTGGCATTGATGCAATTGCTTGATCAATTTCTTGCGGAGTCATACTTCCGCCACGTGCTTGTTGATATGCTGCTTTAGTATTAGTCCATCCACGTTTTAAGTTACCTAGGCCGCCTGCTACACTAGATACAATGCCTTCAGCAATACCAGCACGGCGTTTTAACAAAGTTCGAATTCTTTCAACGTCAGGACCACTAACATGTTGTAGTGATGTGCGTAATGCTTTTAAATCAGTAGCTGGTTGAGAAGTGGTTGCTGCTGTGGGTGTTGTAGTAGTTTGTCCTGCACTTGCTTGCGGTGTTGTAGTAGTTTGTCCTGCACTTGCTTGAGGTGTTGTAGTAGTTTGTCCTGCACTTGCTTGAGGTGTCCCAGTAT
>Ga0114975_10002328_pt1 | contig 13005 bp, 17 predicted proteins | sample S_130626_EF_Meta_FD_87031 | JGI IMG/M metagenome (GOLD analysis project Ga0114975, IMG submission 87031) | Freshwater microbial communities from Lake Simoncouche, Canada to study carbon cycling - S_130626_EF_MetaG | ecosystem: Environmental > Aquatic > Freshwater > Lake | place: Lake...
AACGTTGTCAATGTTAACGAGGTATATCCTACCTGTGTCAGTGCGTTCTTTAAGGATACCATTCTTGAATATCTCATCTGCAGATACGACTTTCTTTTTCTTTGTCTTATCTTGTTCATATTTCAAATATAATGTTTCAAATTCTTTGCTGTCTCGATAATATGCTTCGTACAAGTCTGGAACTTCACTTGGATCAAAAAGTGTCATTGTTTCGCCGTTCTTGTAACGTCTCCAGAACATGGCATTAACAACAACAGAGTAATCCATTTGACGTACACGAACTTCTTCTGTACCTTGATTATTCTTTAGTACAATAAGGTCTTCAAACTGATAATGCCAGACGGGAAAAGTAACTGTGCATGATGCATTACGTATTCCACCTTGACTACAACTACGAAGGTCAGCGAACCATTTCTTTAGGAATGGTATCATACCTGTATGTTTGATTTCCCCATTCCTGATGGGAGCGCCGAGTGGGCGGATGCGACCTATCTCCAAACCAATGCCGGCACGTTTGCTGGCATACTTGGCCATCATTTCACCGGCGGCAAAAATGCTATCCAGAGTATCGTCGCTAGAAATGAGAACGCAAGAAGAAAACTGCTTTGTAGTAGTGCCGAGGCCAGCCAGCACAGGGGTAGCAAGAGTGAAATGACCATCGCTGGCACACTCATAATATTCTTTAACATATTTTAACCTCTTATCCTTTGGCTCACTGTGAAACGCAGTAGCCGCCGCAATGGCATACCTTACTTGTGGTGTTTCATAAATTTGTCCTGTAGCTCTATTTTGTACAAGATATTTTTCTGCCAATTGTGCAATAGCCGCATAGGTATACTCTTCGTCTTTGGCATGATCAATAAAGAGGTCAATGATATTCCATTCTTCTTCAGTGTACCAATCAAGCAGTTCGCTTGTGTACATACCGGCGGAGACATTAGTTTTAACTATGTCATATAATTTGGGAGGAGTGTATGATCCGTATACTTCTTTACGTAGCATAGATACCTTCTGACGGCCTGCTACATATTGATAGTTTGTGTTGTTTATTTCTGGATTTTCTGTTTCGTCGATCAAGTCAACCATTGCCTTTAGCAATAGCTCATCGATCGTTTCAGTAGTCATGCCATCGTGCAATTCTATTTGTGCTTTGATTTCGATCATTGACGGACTTACGCCATCTATGCCTTTACAATCATGTGCTACCTGTCTCTGTATTTTACTAATATCTAGTGGCACTCGTTCGCCACTGCGTTTCACTACTGTGATCATTCTTCACCTATTTTATTTTTTAAACTGCTGTGTTTGTTGGATAGTGATATTTACCTTGGCTGTTTTAAGGGCACTATATTTTCCACCCTGTATAAACTTGGTATAGAATTCAACGCTACCACTGTATGATCTTCAAAATTCAATGCCCACAAATTATCTACGCATAAAACATTATACACTCTAGATGACTTGTCGTCAATGATTATCCGTATTTCAATTTCGGAATTTTTATATCTGGAGGTAAGCAGTAGACTCCATCCCATCATTAATACTAAGGTAAATTCATCATACTTGTTGCGTTCAAGTATTTCCCAAGGTGTAGGCCATGCTCGGGAATGGTTTGGATCTATCAGGCTGTTGTGGGGTATCCTAGGTGCTGGATCCCAAAAGTCTACAAGATCCTGTAGGGGGTCATTTGAATTTTCTAACGATTGCCTAAATTCAAACCAGAGATGTAGTCTCTCGTCTGCTTCTTTTTTAAACATTAATACAGTTGGTTAAATTTATATGATAAAGTTACTTGCGTATTATTTAAGTTCACTGCCTGAAGTGTAATGACATTGCTGGCCAATGTTGCCGTAAATCTCATAGTGTCGCCGATAGCTGTTCCTTGATATTGGAAACTGTCGTATACTGTAGCACTGGTGTCATTTACTAGAATTTGTAATTTACCAATACGTGTTAGGTTTGTTTGAGTAGCAACATAATCAAAATTGAGTTGTTCTGAATATTCTGATTTTGCCAAGGACACAATGTTTGTAGTCAAGTTTGTTGGTAATATTATTCTACTGACATTATTTCCATTTAACGACACATGGCCTTTAACGGAAGGTATCATTGGGCTTGGCACACCGTTAGAGTTGGCTTCATCTCTACTGAAATAATCATTCGATGATGTGTTGCCCGAACTGAAGAAAGTAATGACTTCAAAAACTTGCGATTGGTCTGTGCTTAACGCACCCATGTTACCACAGTTGTAATAATAATTATTTTGACTTAACACTAGATTTGATACGTTACCAGTATTAGAACCTACAAAAACTGCTTGTTGGTATATAGTATCAAAATTGTTACTTGTAATCTTAACATCAACAGGCCCGCGAGTTCGCATACTATCGCCTTGAGGCAATGTTGTTGCTACTGCGATACCTTTACCCATGTTATAGAATTTTGAATTTTGAATCCTAAGGTTTTTAATATCGTAGTCACTGTATACTCCAACGTTAAGTTTTTCAAACGTGCAACGATTGATCTGTACATTTTCCGATGTAGTCGCACCCTGGCCGCGGATCTGAATAGCCTTAACTCCGTCATTCATTGGGCTTGCCGCAACACCTAAAAATTTCATATTATCAATAGTAGTATCTAATACGCAATCTAAATCTAACATTCCGTCCGAACCAATTTGATTTACATTTGAGCTGTATTTCATCGTCATGCCAGACATGTTGACACGCCTTGGTTGGAATGTGGATTGTATATTAGGCCATACAAATCTAGAAAATTGTGTAGAACTTGAATCACAAGTTTGAAATATAGGTAATCCGAGGCCGGATTGTACGATAACAGTTTTATCAGGACCTGCGCCAACTAGATTAGCATATGGTGGAACAAATATAGTTCCTGTAATTAGATATGTTCCAGCCGGAAACGTCAACGGGCGTCTGCTGTTGGTAAAAGATTTATCAGAGGAATTTAAATAAATTTGATCTATAGCATTTTGAAGTGCTTTAGTATCGTCAGAAACTCCGTCTCCGTAGCACCCAAAATCAAACAGAGTTACTTGATCGTCTAATTTTTGTTGTAAGGTGCGAAGCCAAGGAGTGTTAACTGTAGCACCTGTTTGTACTTTTACTGTTTTATTAGTAGTGCCGTCGAATGAATATGTTGATGCCAACTGGAATATGTTCTGTGCATCGTTTTCTGTTAGTAAGCGAGTATTTCCTACAAAAGGAGCTCCTTCTGCAACTGAGCCGTTACCGATGTAAACTTTCTGTGTGTCAATAGCCCATGCTAATTCACCCGCAGAAAGGGTTGGTATCCCGGTTTGTGACTCTTGTCCTCTTCGGACTTGTATTTTGGAAATCTGTAAAACAGCCATGAAAATATCCTCTTAACAAGGATATTTATCTTATCTATTTTTTCTTTTCGAAGTAGTCTATAGTGTGTATTAACCCAGCATTTAAGTCAATAGTAGGAGCCCAGTTTAACAATTCTTGTGCTTTGTTGATGTTTGGTTTTCGCTGTTTTGGATCGTCATGTGGCAAGTCTTCGAATACAATTTCACTGGTAGATCCTGTTAATTCTATAACTTTGTTGGCTAACTCTAACATAGAAAATTCACCCGGGTTGCCTATGTTAATAGGACCAGTAACAGCATCAGTAGTTTCCATTGTTTTTATCATAGCATCGATTAGATCTGAAACATAACAGAAACTACGTGTTTGTGTGCCTGTGCCATATATAGTAATAGGCTTGTTACGTATTGCCTGATTGATAAAGTTACTGACCACACGCCCGTCATGTAAATCCATATTAGGACCATACGTATTAAAAATACGGACTACTTTAATACGTACATGGTATTGGCGATAGTAGTCAAAGAACAGGGTTTCTGCGATACGTTTACCTTCATCGTAGCAACTGCGAAGACCTATAGGATTTACATTACCCCAATACTCTTCTGGTTGCGGATGTACACTAGGGTCTCCATAGATTTCACTTGTACTGGCCTGCAACACTTTTGCACCTGTACGTCTAGCTAGGTCGAGTACATTCATTGCACCTAATATATTAGTCCTTACAGTTTTAACTGGATCAAACTGATACTGTGGCGGACTTGCAGGACATGCAAGATTATATATTTCGTCTATATCTAGGTCAAATGGCTCAGTAACATCATGTCGTAACAATGTAAAATTTTCATTGTCTAACAAATTGCTGATGTTTTCTCTTCGGCCTGTGCAGAAGTTATCCAGGCACCATACTTTATGCCCCATCTCGATTAGTTTGCTTGTTAAATGGCTACCTAAGAATCCGGCACCACCTGTTACTAGAATCTTTTTCATATATTATAAGCAGGCAAAAATTCCCTAGCATCATGTTCTGCATTGGGCAAAATACGATCTGCTAAGAATGTAGTGTCTTGTAGAGCATTGGGAAAGTAATCGTTAATCTTAACTATTTCAAATTTATCTGTGCTAAAGACAGGACCGCCACGACGTTGCTCAAAAAACTTGTCAGGGTCTTGATATGCTTCTAATGTTTCTGCATTGTTAAGTTCTTGATGTGCAAAGCTCAACAGCTTGGTTCTTAGCCATTCTCCATCGCCTTGCCACGCAAAATGCCAACCAGCATGTGGTACAAGCTCTACATTGATCGGTATTGGATTTAGTCGCTGATTACGCAACAGTTGTGGAGTTGTTGATGCTAACTGATCTCCACGCATAGCCATACCCCATTCTGTGTGGGCGCCGCCGTGTGTTCGTTGATAGTTCAGCTTGTATTGGAACAGAGCCATTTGTAAGCACCATTTATCGCTGGTACTATTTTTAATGTACTCTACTGTACTAGGACGAATGATTTCGTCACAGTCGGATACCAGGATACGATCGTCAGCTTCGACATCTGTTAATGCCCTAGCAATAGCGTTGCGTTGATGATTTTCATTTACCCATGCATCACTGCTCATAGGCATATCAGTAACTTTAATGTGTCTGATTTTATGTAACCACTTGGCAAATCGTTCTTTGTTTTCTTCAAAGATCCAAGTCTTGGGTAAGTTGCTGTGTGTAGTATCAGCCTCAACTAACACAAACACATCTACTACTGAGTCCATTTCACGTAGACGCAGTTCCAGCATATCAAGTTCGTTAAAGAATGTAAAACAATCAAATACTCTCATATTAAATTTCCAAGTACGGGCCGTCTGGATAAGGATGACCGCCATCTGCTTCTACACCGTAGTTTGCATGTACGAATATCTTTTCAATACTGTTATCTTCTATACCTAGCTTGTCAAACTCTTCTTTTACGATAAAGTATGCGTTGGCGCCTTGAGCATCACATCCAAACAGTTCATAGCCCTTTTCTTTACCTAGATTAACTAGACTCTGTAGGCTTGCGCCAAACCAACGACTGTGATTCCACACGTTTGTAGGATTATATTCCTGTACTGCTAATTCAGGAGGTACTCTTAATCCGTTGTATTCGATGAACACAACTCTAGGGCGGTAAGTCAAAGACTTCCACAACCAGTAGTCCATGCCATCAACATCGATGCTTAGAAAATCTAAGTCCTGTGGAACATCGCCTTGTGCAAATAACTCATTGATATTTTCTGCTGTGATAAATGATTTGATTACCTTGACAGGAAATCTTGAACAGTTAGCTACAATCTGATCGTACTGTGTGTCATCACACTCAATGTATAATCCTTGCCATTGGTGCCAATGTATTAATCGGGTAGTGTTGTCATCCATGCCGTTATACACACCAAACTCTACACAGAACTTATTAGTAGTTCCTATCAACTTAAAAATATTATCAATCACTGGTACTAATACGTTCATCTTATTCCTTTACATATAATAGATCAAACCAAAACTCTCTAGGAGGGTCTGGTATAGGTGGAGCTTCTGCGTTTCCTGACTGTTGACAATAACCAATCTTGAAACCTTTTCCTGTTAGGAATTCATGGATGTCATCAAACACTGGCGCATCAAAATAGCAAGAGTGATACTGTGTTTCTAATGCTATTACTTTGACCTGTTGTATTTTATCTCCAAGTCCTTTTAGTGCATCTAGTTCTGCACCCTGTATATCCATGAAAATAGCGTCAGGAATGACGTTCTTTTCGTTGCAATATGACTCTAATGTAATCATATTGACTTGTATTTTGTACTGTATGTCGTTACCAGCTTCCATAACTTCGGGGGGCTGTATCTGTTGATCTAGATTAAATTTGTAAACACTACTTGCGCCAATATTTCTATACTTGTCTGTGTTTACAGCATAGAAGTCTATTACACCATTGTGATTGCCAACAGCCACAGGATTTAGAATGATCCCCGGCTTACCTTTGATTGTGTTTGCACAGAATTCGGCCGCATCTGGATTTGCTTCAAATGCATGTACTTCACAGTTTAGATATTTTACTAGAGAAATACTGTCGTAGCAATCTCTTGCACCTAGCTCAAATGCTATGTTAATTTTTGGAACATGTTCTAATTTTTCCAGCAACCCTATATATGCACCGTCATACATCCAGTGTTCTATATAAGGAGCGATTCCTGCTTTAATTGGATCCAGCATAATATTCTTCTACCTTTCCTAACCATAGGTCCTGATACTTATTGAATTCAGAGGGCAGTAAGGTAAATTCTTGATATTCACATGCTCTGCTACACATAAAAACAACTCCCTTGCGGATATCTGTTTTGTATACTTCATTGTGTGCTAGAATGTATGCTACTAATTGAATCTTATAATCGTCGATCCATTCTTCTTTCTTTGGCTTATTCGTTTGCTTATAGTCCATTACGGCATGTTCATCTGCATGTACGCCCACTAGGTCAGTGGTGCCCGAGTATAGTCCAGGATAATATAAACTTTGTTCGATTGCCCAAACTTCGTTGACTCTGCTTAGACCTTTTTCAATGATAACATCAGCCATTTTGTTTGCTTGTACGTGAACAGCATTATTACCTGGCTGTCGTTCTATACCTGCAATAAATCTTTCAAGATTGTTGTGCATCGCAGTACCAATGCCTGCGGCTTCTGTTGTGATGGCTTGTGCTTTGTCCCAGCCGATACGATCTCGCCACTCGTTAAGAGCAGTCATATCTTTTGTTGCGCTAAGGATTGTTGTTACTGACGGAAGACGTTCTCCGTCCGGAGTAGCATATACACGTTTCCGTGTTACAGGATCATTAATCTGTTTACATGCTTTGTATTGGAATCGTTCAATGAACGGAGGAGGGCTGATTATAGTTGTAGTCATATACACTAATTATAACAGCTAATCAGTGTTAAGTCAAGTCTTTGGTTACTACGTTATGTGCCATTTGATCTACGGATTTACCAGCTTTAGTATCCGATGAATTCATGCTTGGCTCTTTGTCTTGTTCTGTTTTAGTATTGATGGTTATACCTTCTGCATCATAGTCTTTGACTAATTGCTTATAACCTTCTTCATTTGACTGTTGCATTTTCTTTGCTATAGCATCAAATGTCTGTTGATCTATTTCTCCATAGCCAAGTGGATTTAATAAGTTTGTTAGGGAAATTGCTTTTGGATCGTCGCTTGTATAAGGTACATGAGCTGGAATACGATTTGTATCGGCCAGCCCTTTAATGTTTCTTAATACAACCTCGACGTCATCTGCCGCATTGACAGCAAATTCGAGTAGGCGCATTTTACTTGGCGCCTAAGATTGCCATTAAACGATTGCCACGGGCAATTGATTCGCGGACATATGATTCAGCACGTGGCTCACGTCCTGTTAGGTTTGCACCTCCAGAAGCCGCATCAGCACCACCGAACTCATCGTCGCCACCTTCAGGAGGCATTTCGTCCATTCCTGGCTCTTCCATTCCTGGCTCTTGCATGTCCATACCATCATCACCGTTGTCCATGCCCATTTGATCTTGTGCAGGAGCTTCACCAGCTAGAACAGCAACAGCATTGCTTAACTGTTCACGTGACTGTGTTAGTGACTCTAGTGACTGGCCAAGTGCGGCACCAGTTTCTTGTTTAAAACGCTGTGAGGCCTCGTCACCAAAGTGAGCGCGGATTTGATCTGACAATTCAATCATTGATTTAGTTTGATATGTTGCTACACGTTGCATCCATGATGTGAAGTCGTTAACCATATCAAGACCTGCCGTGATTGACTTTGCTTTGCCTTCTTCGTCCTCTGCAATATAACGTGCAATTGACTCTTTGATTTTTGATTTGTTAGCCATAGCTTTTTTGATCGCCTTGTCTCTTGAACCCATGTACTCTTCTTCGCCAGTTTCAACTTTGCCGTCTTCGTCATAGTCTTTCTTGGCTTTCTTGCCTTCCATCGCAGGAGCTGTGTGACGCATTGTGCCTTGCTCACCAGTAATGCCCGGTCTGGCCATTCCACTTGTAATTTTATCACCGGTATCAGCACCACTTGCCGCTCCAGCGAGTCCACCGATTGCGGCACCACCTAATGCACCCAGAGGTCCTAATGCGGCACCACCTAATGCGGCACCACCAGCGGCACCAGTTATTCCGCCGATTCCGGCGCCAATACCGGCACCAAAGCCTTCACCACATGGATGCATCTTGCCACTGTGTTCCAATTGGATCTTGCCACCTGGTGAAAAATGTAATTTGCCACCGTGCTTTTCGCACTCAACTTGATGGTGATGTGCTAACTCTAACATGCCGCCACCGTAACATTCATGGCACTTATGACCATGATACATTGCGGCTTCAAATGGAGTCATATGGCCTTCTTTAACCTTGGTATCTTTCTTCTTGCCAGAACGTAATTTCTTAAAATCATCGCTGTCTAACTTGCCGTTATCGTTAACATCAAGTTTCTTTTGGCCGCCTTTGAGTTCTTCTTTGACTTTAGTGTCTTTCTTCTTAGAGAGATCATTCTTGCCTTTGCCATCTGCGGCAAACGCTGGGACCTTCTTGCCATTTACAGTCTTCATTGGCAACTTGGCCTCGCCGACCATTTCTTTGATACGAACATTTAACATGCCTAGCATGTACTTGTCCTTTTGGTAGCCTTCATCATCTAGCAAAGCATTAAAGTTGCTGTGGCTTTCTTGTGCGTGTACTTTTGTACGTAACAAGTTGCGATAATTTTCAAGGTCTGCCCGGCCATATTTGTCAAAGTTTACTTTGACGCCGAATTTCTTGAACATGCCTTCGTTAAGTGCATGTGCTGTTGGTTGTGTGGTAAAGTCGTTTGTTCTCATGAAGGTTTCCCTAAAATAATTTAGTAATGTTATTTAGTCGGTTTGGTTGCATTTTGAGCCATCTTAAGACGATTGTAACTGCTCATAATATAGCTCATATAGTGTTCTTTTTGCACCTTTGCAATAGAAGCCCTAGTAAAGCACCAATCCGCTTTGTCCCAATTGTTATTCTTTATACTCTTGTTAGCAGAATTCGTATATACTTCTTCATCAAAGTATTTAAACCCGTACCATTTATCATTTTCTAGTAGTTTATCATCAATGGCACGCCCAAGGGCTAAGGTGTTAGCTAACACTATAGCAGTTTGCGGCATGTTTATTGGCCCTAGGATAGATTCTTGTCTTTTGTCCAATATAAACCAACCTAATTTTCTATTAACAACTGTGAAGTTGTCAAACACAATAGATCCGTTTTTTAGTTTTTTTGGTACGATGATGCCTTGCTTGCGAAGGCCCGCTTTGACAGAGTCTGCTAAGACTTGTACTTTTTCAAGAATATTTTTTTGGGGCTTGGGCATCTTTTAAATGAAGTGTTTGGTTATCAGTACTTATTTCGTAGATGCCTTTACGCACTAGGTTCTGAGCTACTACAAAATCTCTTTCTCGCAATGAGCGTACATTGATTTCAGGACGCTGTGCGTCAATGAAATCCTTTTCTTCATTTGTTAGCTGAATATGCGGGCTGTCTAATAAATGATGAACTCTCATTATTGTTGCCCTTGTTTAGGTGCCTGGCTTTGTTGTGGTTGTTGAGCTTGTTGTTTAGACTGTTGTTTAACCAACATCATCATCAATGCTTCTTTGGGATAGCTTACAGGCATGTTACCATTAAGCCCGATACCATCAACCCCTTCGCTATCAAGAGCTTTAATCTTTACTTGCTGTCCGCCGATATTTGTAACCATACCAACCTTTAGCCCTAGAGCATCTGCTAATTCTTGAGTAGACATGTTTTTCATGTCAGGGGGTAAGTGATTAACATCAACATCGTCAGGGCCCATATTAGTATCAGGCTTTATATTAGCACGAATGTTTCCTGCTGTGTTGCCAAATCCTAATTTGTCTGCGGCGCTTGCTACTCCTAACGCACCAAAGCCTTTTAAAGATGTAGCCCTACCGCCGGTCATTCCAGAAATGAACTTTCCGCCTATTCCTAACGGTTTTTCTTCTGGTAAAAATTCTTTTGCTCTCATATCTTTATTTACTCTGATGTTGCATCTTCATAAGAAGATTCTTTAAATCATTAATTCCGTTATTGCCGCCAGCAAGTGCAGGTTTCATTGCGCCAGCTAACTGTCCAATATTGTCCTTATCCATAGCAGTTCGCTTGTTAGCAGGTACCATCATACTTTTGGCATCCTTGCCAGGGCTTGATATGGTCTTATCAACATTCTTTAAAGATTGTACAGCTCTAGTCATTTGTGATGTGTCTTTAGTCTGCGCAGTCCTTACCTGCTGTGGAGTTAATACTTGACCAATGGTGTCTTTGTCTATAATAGTTTGCTTACCAGTCTTTGGATCAGCGAAGTGTACGCCTTTACTGTCTATCTTATCAATTTTTTGTTTCCCATCGGCGCCTGGTAACTGCATTAGATTGCCCTGCATGAATCCTAGAGACTTGACTAATTTTTCTTTTTCAGCAGGACTGATAGCAGGAGCCTGTCCTACTTGTTTGTTTTGTGGAATCATGCCTTGCGGATCATTATCTACACCTAGGCCTTTTGCCATGGTGGCTTTGGCTAGGGTCTTTTGTGCAGGATCAAGGGCTTTGTTTGGATCTACCTTGTTGGTAGCATTTGGATTAGTATTGTTAGAAGGTACGGGAGCTTCAAATACTAAATCACGGATTTTCATTTTGCGTGGTTCATTAATATGATTACCACGGTTGATAACAACCCAGCAATCACAGTACCCGCGGTTCCTACTAAGACTTTAGTCATGCTTGTTTTGCTGTCTAAAATTGCATCAGCTAACTTTCCTACTTTTTCTTCAATAGAAGAAAGACGGGTCTCTAACTGTGCGTATCTCAAGGCACAAAGTTCTACGTGGGTTTCTAAACTTTCTTTTTCAATGTCTCTTGACATAAGGTAAATCTCCTAATAAGTTTTCTCTAATCTTATTGTGCCTAAATTAGTTGGACTGTGGTATTCCTATATTTTTCGCTCTTGAGGTCAAATACAGTTCTATCAATATTTATCGTTTCATTGAGATTTCTAATGATTGGAACGTTGTGTAGATCTTCTAGAAGCAAGTATAACGGGTCTTCGTTGTCATACCAACAGTCATCACGCTCTGTAGTAAACTCCAAGGTCCACACACGACGTTTACCTGTGTATTCTGATCCAAAGTTATAGTCTTTAATCTGCCGTTCCTCTACTATGGGATTACGGTCGTATGATATTAAAGCTCTTAGTCCAATGGCCTGCAGGAGGGTAGTCCAATTGCGATATTGGTTGGCTTCCAGGGTAGTACCTTCATTTTGTCGCTTAACGTTCGAGCAGGTGATATCTACTAATGTTGTTATTTTTATTCTCTGCATATATAACGATATTTAAGCCAAAGAAAAAGGGCACCTAAAAAAAGATGCCCTTAGTCGTATTAGTTAAAAACTAATTAAGCTGATAACGCGGCGCCTGTTAGGCCTGTGTAAACTGTAATTGCGATGTCTGTAGTTGCTACTGAACCAGCGGCAGCTAATGCTGTTTTCAATGCGCCAAAACCAGTTGTTGCACCAGCTTGACCACCAGCACCGTCACCTTGGTTAACAGAACCAGCATCAAATAGAACTGTTACTGTTGAGCTAGATGAAGCACCACCGTATGTGTTGTCTGTAACTGGAGTTGAATAACCAACTACTGTACCAACTGTCTCACATGCGCGGATGAACTTATCCCATGCTGTGTCCATGCTTACTGCATTTGCTGGATCTTCTGATGTGTTGTATCCTGCTGAAAATCCATAAGTGCCTGTTACTGTTTGGATTTTTACGAATAGTGGCTGATAACCACCAATGAACATGCCTTTACGGCCTGTTACGTTTAACGATGTGCCTGTTGTTGGGCTACCGTGTACTCTTACGATTCCTGCTGACATAATAATCTCCTTGTTCTCGATATGTCGTACCCCACTCTGGGGTATCGGTAGTAATATTTATCCTAACAAGGTAAAACCGTGTGATATGGGGAATTAATCGTCGTTTTTGAGGTCGCCCTCGACAATCCTAAGAGTGTTTGCGGTATCCTTGCTGTCACGTAGTTTGCGAATACCGCGGGTAAATTTAGCTGGATCTGCGGCTTTGATTGAGTTAAGGAATCTGCGTTCAAGCTCATAGGCCTGTTCTGGATCGAAGTTCTCACGTATGAGACTCAGCAGGTTAATTGCGCTGTCGATAACATGTGCCGCCCGAGATTCGATCACGGCTTCTGCATCCTTGCGGACAGCAATGTCGTTTAATTCTTCCAAAAGGCTACGGGTGTGTCGTTTCACGAGATTTCCTTAGTTGTTCTGATATTTAGTTGCATCTAACTGTAATTATACATTAATATTTGGAATAGAGCAAACTTGCTTTTTGTGCGGTTGCAGTATACAATGTATAAATACTCAGTAGAAACCATGAGTCTCTACACACATACAGAGGAAACACAAAATGAAATACCTATCAGAAAAGATGCAGTCTATCCTAGAACGTTTATCAGAAATGTTCCCAGGTAGCAGTTATCAATCAAGCCTAGATTATTATCTAGCAGACAAAGGCATTACCGATGCCGCACA
>Ga0114975_10002329_pt1 | contig 13005 bp, 14 predicted proteins | sample S_130626_EF_Meta_FD_87031 | JGI IMG/M metagenome (GOLD analysis project Ga0114975, IMG submission 87031) | Freshwater microbial communities from Lake Simoncouche, Canada to study carbon cycling - S_130626_EF_MetaG | ecosystem: Environmental > Aquatic > Freshwater > Lake | place: Lake...
TGCTATGGTGGTATGTTGACTGAATCAACATTTATGAGTTTCATCAAGTGGGCTAACACAGCCCGTCAATTAAACATTGACTGGACATTAGAAACAATGGTCAACGAAAGTCTTATCAGTCGTGCCCGTAACACACTAACTGCTAAGTTCTTAGACATGCCAGATGCAACACATTTATTCTTTGTTGACGCTGACATTGGTTGGGAGCCATGGCATTTACTAGTATTGTTAAACCGTGATGTTGATGTTATTGGTGGATTGTATCCAATGAAGACTATGCCTATCAAGTGGGTAGTCAACGGATTTGAAGGTGCAGAAGAAGGACCTGATGGATTGCAAGAAGTATCTAAAGCAGGTACAGGTTTCTTGTTGATGAAGAAACATGTGTTTGAGAAACTCAAATCTCATCCCGCAGTTAAGCAATACAAAAATGACATTGGACTAGATCCAAAGTATGACGCACACTTAAAAACATATTTTGACACCGCGGTTCGTCAAAATCGTTACTACAGTGAAGATTGGACATTCTGTGAAAACTGGCGTGACATGGGCGGACGTATCTGGATGGACAAACGTGTTCTATTACGTCACAGTGGAAGTTATGTTTTCTGTATGGAAAATCAAGAACACTTGCTCAAGACAGTTGGTCCAATGTTCTTAGAACAACAACAAAGTCTAGGTATGAAATTAGTTGATAAAGACGGCAACGAAATCAAATCTGTTAAAGCAGCATAAGAAAGCCCCGAAAGGGGCTTTCTTTTTGATAAATAACTAATGAACCTAAAAGAATTAAACAGTTTTAAACTAAGTGATGCAGTCACATTCCATGATAAACTTAACCCTAAGTTATGGAATAGCACTAAGTTACGCCCTGATGTCAGGGAACAATTGTTAGTAATAGCACAAGATTTTTTAGAAGAACTAGGTGTACATGATTTAGATGTAAAAGACATTACAATATCAGGCAGTAATGCCGCATACAGTTATACAAAATATAGTGACTTAGATTTACATATATTAGTAGACATGGGTAACTTACCTGTAGATGAAGTATATAGAGAATTATTTACAGCCAAGAAAACGATATACAATGACACACATGATATAACAATTCATAGTATTCCAGTAGAATTATATGTGCAAGACAGTAGACAACCTGTAGTAAGTTTAGGTGAATATAGTGTAATGAGTGATCAGTGGATCAGAATACCCACTAAGCGTAGAAGTGATTTTGACCAGACCGCTACCAAAAGCAAGTATGAAAAATTATTAGGTTTACTAGAGATGGCACTACAGTCAAATAAGTATAGTAAAGTAAAACATATAATAGACACAATCAAAAGATATAGACAAGCAGGACTAGATAAAGGTGGTGAGTTTGGTCCTGAGAATTTAGCATATAAGATGTTGCGTAGTCAGGGATATATTACAAAACTATATGATTTAAGAGACAAGTTACATAGTGAGAAGTTATCGTTTGAAACTATGTATCAGAATATAGATGAAGAATCAAATCATTGGTACGATGCTGGCGTAAAGGATGCTCAACGTGATGCTAAACTATATCCTGACAGAGAGGTTAAAAAACTCAACCCGCGCACACGTTTGAAAACCATGCAAGACAAGCGGGCACGACACCCAGAAGAAGTAGAACAATACTCACTTGGTTATAGAAGTCTTAAGCAAGGTGTGGCGGAAGGCTCCGAGAACAATAACCCAATAGCAAATAAAATATTCTTTGCTCGTAGTAATAAAACACCCAAAGGATGGAGTTATGACCATGTGGGGTTTATAACTCAAGATGGAAAACAAATTCAAATGAGTGGGCATAAAGGCAATGATGTATATGTCACTAACGATGTGACTGATGATCCGGAGTTTCCCAAACAAAATATCAAAATTGTATCATTATCAAAACCAGTATCGGTTCCTACAACTAACTCAGTAGAAGCAGAAAATTGCGGAACATTTGTGGCAAATGTATTACGAGCCAATGGTATAAAAGATTTTGATACACAAAAACTATATAGTGTGTTCAAAAAGCCTCAAGAGCAAGGTGTGGCGGAAGATAAAGAAAATGACAATTCAAAATTAGATGAAATTTTGTATAAGTTATGTAATATTGTTAAAAAAGAAATAAAAGAAAAGACAGGTGAACATGCCGTTGCTGCTTGTATTATTGATCCTGATAACAGAATAGTAGCAAAAACAAGTAAAGACAAACACGGTAGATGGATTCACGCGGAAAATAATGCTATTGACACATATGAAAACAAGTACGGTGAAGTGCCAGAAGGTAGTATTATAGTAACTACATTAAGCCCATGCAATGAATATGATGATAGAACCTCTGATGAAAGATTTGGTGAAAGTTGCACAGATTACATAAACAGCAAAGGTATTAAAAAAGTCTATTGTGGATATATGGATCCTACACAAGATAACGATATCAGACAGTTTGATATCATAGAGACTAGTGACAACGACCTACGACATGAGTGTAAAAAGTTTGCTGATACTTTTTTGAAGAAAAATGTAGAAGAAAACTACACCATGCAATTTGCAGCAGAAAAAACTCCACCAGTAAGTCCCTATGCCGGCGTTAAAGATAATCAATATCGAGGTGGCATAAGTGAAGCAAGTGGATATATTCCAAGCAAAAAACAAAAGAATGACCCACGATTTAAGACAGCACTAACGGTAGATATCAATCCCTACACAATGAAAAAGGGTGCAAAACAGTTTGGTTGGAACATCAGTCGTGCCGGAATACCCCCAACAGCTAAAGCAAACGGCAAGGTGTAAAGTGCAAGACACAACAATATTGTACCAGGGTGGTTCAGGTGGTTTCCTATTGTTCTATTATATGTTACTCAGTGGTGAGTATATTACTGGATTAGATATGAATAGAATAGAAGAATATATCGAAATTCAATATCACACTAACCTTGCCAGTGATAAAAAAAATTGGAAAATAAATACTGAGCATTGGCCTAATAATACAGGATGCAAAAACACACCTTCAAATAAGCCTAAATTATTTTTATTTTGTAATCCACTGGTTCCGGAACAACTTGAAGAAGTACTATATACAGTAAATGAGACTAAAATATTACTATTATATACTGATTTAAATACTCAAATTAGGATGGCATATGATAAACACGCACATTGGTTTAACACTTGGTTTATTGAACTAAGCAAGAGACCGGTCAACTATACTACTAAACAACAAATAAGTAAAATTTTAAAATCTGGTATACCATTCAATGGTGAGATTTGTGATCCTTATTTGTTTAAAATTCGAAGAAAATTCCCCAAATTAGAAGCAGTCAATTTACGAGATTTGATACAAAAATATCCCAAAAATGTAAAACAACAGTGGTTAATTGACAAATGGCTCTCACTACATACCAATAAAGAATTAAGACACTTGTTGTAAGATTTTGATAAATACTACATAACTTTGGGAAACCATCATGAGAATTCAGCAAATAGTAGAAAATTCAACCACAGCAGGATCAGTCGCAACTGTAGCACAGCCACTGATGACTCAAACCCGTGAAAGTGTAGATGTTCCGGGGCTAAAACCCGTACAACAAGTAATGAAGGGTAAGGCTAAAAAGAAGGGCCCTTACGCTAATAGTATTAGTGAAGGTAAAGTTAAAGAACTTTCAATGGATTTGCGAGCGTTAGCTGACCAAGAATTTCAAAAGAAATATGGAAAAACAAAGGCTGAAATCAGAGCCAGTATGAAGAAAGAAGTTACTGAAGATGATCTTTCAGAACAAGACTTGATCATTATCCCGGGTCAAGGTAGATTAAGAAAAACCGGATTCGTTAAACATGATTTAGATCAAGGTGAGCATGAAGGTCACACATTAAAGAATAGTCTACACACTATCGTCCGTGCAGCTAGTGATTTAGACAAGAGATTATCTGTTCAATCTGAATTCCCTGAGTGGGTATCAGAGAAGATTGGCGCAGCAAAGGGTATGATGGTTAGTGTAATGGATTATCTAATCAGCAGTCAAGAGATGCAGCATGATAGAGATGACATGAACGAAGGTTCACAAAGAGTTGATTCAATTGTTACTGACGCATTAAAAGTAATGAAGGGTCCAGAAATAAGTGATGCGGTACTAGCATTAAAGAGAGTATTAGGCGACAGAGCATATAATGAACGCCGTGGCTTTTATAGTTTCTATATTGACCAAATAGTTGATATGTACGGTCAACAAGGTATTAATGAACTTAGTTCTGGACTCTTGGGAAGAGCCGCACAAGCTGCTACAGACAAACGTAATCAAGCAATGGAGCCCGAGTTACATGCTGCATTAGGTGGCGGCTACATGAATCCATTAGCGAAACATTATGATAAGGTATCACAAAAAATAGACGATAGGGCAGCACAAGTAAGAAATAAAGAAACGATACAAAAAAACGCTTCTAAAATTGCTTCTCCGGCAGTGATGCGTAAGATGGGTATTACTGAAGGTGATGTAAGCACTGGTAACTTACAAACAATGTACAGCTTGGCTAGAATGGCTAAAAACTATTGTAGTGATACTGAAGGAAAAGAAGCACTTACTGAGTTGTTAAGAATTCTTAAATGGTATATGGATCAAGGTAGTGAGCAAGGTGTCACGGAAGGCAAAATTGACTTTGCTAAAAAGCTACAAGGTAAAGTAGACAAGCACAACAAAGCCGTAGTAAAAACTAAAAAAGATATCGGTAGCAGAGTTGTTGATATTGGCGCTGGTGGTAAAGAACACAATGAAAAAACTGATGCTGCATGGGATGCTGCTAAGAAAAAAGTTAGTGAAGGCGCAAAAAGATAATATGAAACCATCAGATTTTTTAACAGAACTATCTAACGAAAAGTTAGCACAATATAAAACTGCGGCTTCTGCTGATGCTACCAAAGCAGATAAAGAAAAAGATTTTGCTCGTGGCAATAAGCGTTTTAGTGGCATTGTAAAAGCAACAAATAAACAATTTGACAATGATGCTAAGAAGCCAAAAAATGAAAGTTATACTGTAGAAGATGAGCAAATTGATGGCATGGCTCAAGGAGAGATTCGTGAAATTATTAAAAATGCTATACATATTAAAAATCAATTAGACAAGGGTGTAAGTTTAGATGGATGGATGTATAGTTTTGTTACAGTTAGCAATGACAAATTGAATAGTGTAGCAGAACAAATCAATAACCCTAATATTGAAGAACAAGGTGTGGCGGAAGGCGAAAGCAATGATACTGCTATAAGTTTATCCAAGTTGGGTAAATTTCATCCTGGCACAGATACACTGGCAGAATTTGTTCCAGAAAGAGCAACTGCACAATATGCCTTGCACCCAGACAAATGGGAATCGACCTTCTACAGTTTGACCAACAAAGATTCTGACAAATTAAAATACTATGGTCCAAAAAAGATTTCAATTCCACCAGGAACTCTAGTAGGCGATATGGCCATTGCCAACAAGTTTTACAGAGCAAAGACACCTGAAGAACAAGAACAATATGCTGAATTGTATAAAGCATCACTACAGCCCTATCCTGTTGATGTGAGTCAGTATCGCATGCCTGAGTTGTTGATTCCCAAGCAAGGTGTGGCGGAAGGCTTGTCAGAAATGGATAATCGTACACCAAGCGGTGATCGCCGTGAGCAAAGAGCAAATAGCCCAGAAGAAAAAGCAAAACAAAATAAAGAACAACAGAAACGCTTAAAAGATACAAGCCCTGAAATGCGTAAAAAGTTACGCTTACCAGAACCAAAAGAAGGTGTGGCGGAAGAACAACATAGTTGCCCACATTGCGGTGGTGAAATGGTTAGTGAAGAATTGATGAATGAAAAGAAAGATGCTTGCTACTATAAAGTAAAGAGTCGTTATAGTGTATGGCCAAGTGCTTACGCATCAGGTGCATTAGTTAAATGTCGTAAGAGTCATGGTAACTGGGGAAATGGTAGCAAGAATGAAAGTTCTATACTAGAAGGTATTGAACGTGCAGACGAAAGTTTGCACGATTGGTTCACTAAAGAAAAATGGGTACGCATGGATACTAAAGGTAATATCAAAGGTCCATGTGCAAGAGAACCTGGTGAAGGTAAGCCAAAGTGTTTGCCACAAAGTAAAGCACAGAACTTAGGTAAAAAGGGTCGTGCTAGTGCAGCAGCACGTAAACGCAGAGAAGATCCTAATCCTGATCGTCACGGTAAAGCAATCAACGTGAACACAAAAAAAGAAACTAAAGGTTAAATAATGTTATCAGATAACTTAAAGGTATTATTAGCAAGCACACAAAGTTTTGCTATAAAAACACAAAACTTTCACTGGAATGTTGAAGGCAGTAACTTCCCACAATATCATCTTTTCTTAGATACATTGTATCAAGATGTAAATGAAACAATTGATCCAATTGCCGAATATATCAGAATTTTAGGACATTATACTCCAGGCAGTTTAACCCGCTATAGTGAGTTATCAATCATTCAAGATCAAATAAAGATTCCACGTGCCCAATTAATGTTTGCTGAATTATTACAAGATTGCGAAACATTAGGTGAATTAGTTGTTGAGATATTTGATGTAGCAACAAGTGAACGTATGCAAGGCATTGCTAATTATATGGCTGAACTACAAGACTTGTATGGTAAGAAAGCATGGTTCATTCGTAGTACTCTTAAAACAGAACGTGAGTAATGAGAGCAAAAGAATTTATAACTGAATACGGTGAACAAGGTTCACGTTGGACCGGTAATGAATATTATCGTCATTTAGTTGAGCAAGGCTATAATCCAGCAGAACTTTCTGAAGAAGAATTAGAAGAAGGTTGGAAGCAATGGGCTGCAGGTGCTGCACTTGGATTAGGTGCATTAGGGGCACAAGGTGCAATAAATCATGCTCCTGACAAAGTGGTACAGCCCAAACCAGCTATTACACAACAGGCTACACAACAGGCTCAAGCACCAACTCAAGCACTGGATCCCACAGAAAGATATTTGGTTAGTGTAGCAAAGCAAGCAGGCATAAAAGGTCAAGAATTAGCACAATTCTTAGCACAATTAAAACATGAAAGTTTTGACTTTACTCATATGGATGAGAAAGGTGGCAGCAACTATTATAAGAAAAAATATGATCCACAATTCGCACCAAAGACTGCTAAGATACTAGGTAACAAACATGCAGGTGACGGGGAAAAATATCATGGTAGAGGCTATATACAGTTGACCGGACATGATAACTATCGCATGGCAGGAACAGCATTGGGTATTGATTTATTAAATAAGCCTCAACTAGCTGCTGACCCTGCAACAGCAGCAAAAATTGCAGTATGGTTTTGGCAGAATAAAACAAAAAATATTACAAATTTCGCAGATACAAAAACTGTGACACATAAGATTAATCCGGCATTAAGGGGATTAAAAGATAGACAAGAGAATTTCGCAGAATATTCAAAATTATTTAAAGTAGGATAAAAATGAAAAAAATAATATTATTAATAGCATTGACAATACTATCTAGTGTTGCATTAGCAGAGAAACAAAAAGAAGGTGTAATATATGATGCCATAATAACTAGGGTCATCGATGGCGATACTGTAGCCTTTCAGGCACCGTTCTTACCTGACCCATTGAAGAAAGAATTAAGTATTCGTGTGTTTGGTGTTGATACTCCAGAAAAAGGGTTTAGGGCAAAATGTCCTAGTGAAGATCAAAGAGGTCAAGCAGCAACTGCCTTTACTAAACATGCCATTGAAGTAGCAACTAAACGACAAGTTGTTCTTATGGATTGGGACAAGTATGGTGGGCGAGTATTAGGTGATGTAATATTAAATGGACAAAGCCTTAGACAAATGTTAATTAGTCAAGGCTTTGCCCGAGAATATTACGGTGAAGCTAAAACTAGTTGGTGCAATTAAAGTTTAGTATAAACAAAGTATAATCTATCATTAGCATCACGTTTGAATGTATCTAACTTTAAATTATACTTCTCTGCAAACTCATTTACAACTTCAAACGTCCAGGGAAATATCTCTACATAAGGCCCAGTCTTATGAGTTATCCCTGGATTAGCACGTAAATAAAACTTTCCACCAGTCTTAAGTAAATCTACACAATGACTGAATCTACCCTCAATCTCATCTTTGCTATTGAAATTAATACTACCTAATGCTATGATGACATCATGGCTTGCCGGCTTAACTTTATAATCTAATATATCTACTTCATAGTCAGCACAGTTGTTGTATGGGTCTATACCTATAATATTCTGTATACGGCCTTTGAATGGATGATATCCACACCCAACATCTAATACTTTCTCTGGATTGAGTTTGTTAATCTCATCAGCAAGTTCCCAACCAGTATGCTCATAGTCACCAGTGCGGGGTTTCCATATCTCGCTAAAGAAACGTAAAATATAACGTTCAGATAAATCTGCTACTATATTACGTAATGTTCCTGTGTATTCACATGGTAAACTTAATTCAGCTTCAACGGCGTCCTTAAACTTTTTGTATCGTGCGGGTGTCCAGGGTAACTGTTCTACGATAGTATCCTCACTAATAGAAATTTTACTATACTTAGGTAAATTAAACGCAAGTTCTAAATTTTCTTTGATTAGTTTAAAAATTTTTGTATTCATGTGATTTTTTCAATAAAATGATAAATATTCTGTGTGGCTAACAATATTTGTTAAATATACTTATCGTTGTCACACATAAGCATAAAATAAAAAGGAGATAATATGCTATCATCAAAAGAGTTCGTGCAGATTAGCATACAGGTGGTAATTTGAAAATAGCCCTAAGTCAAAAAATTCTTCAATTTAGGACAAGATCGTATGACTGTCTTGAACGTGAATGGTATTCATATTTAAGCCCGGAACATACGATCTTTGCACTTCCTAATGTATTAGATCAAGATTTTAAAATGATAGCAGAAGAAATTGATGCTTTTATTATAACTGGTGGTGAACCAAGATTATTAAAAGTACAAACAGAGTTATCATTAGTAAAAGAATTAATGTTGTTAGGAAAACCTATTTTAGGTATTTGTCATGGGGCATTTTTATTAAGTGAAAATTTGGGAGGGATACGCTGCCCAAAGCCTAATCATCATTATTTGGGCTATCCCGACCGCAGACACTTTGTAAAATACAAAGGACAAAAATATGAAGTTAACAGCTATCACACCATAGGAATTAAAAAACCACACGAAAGTGCTACTATTTTAGCTACTGATGAAGATGGTGATTGCGAAGCATGGATTGATGGTAACATGGCTGGGTGTGTTTGGCATCCTGAGCGTATGCAAGGCAAGCCTTGGTTACCCGATGAAATAAAAAATTTATTAAATATTAAAGGATAAAATGAAAAAACTTATAGCAACAGTATTATTATTTGCATGTGCAATGGCAAATGCATGGGAACCAAAAAAACCCATAACAGTTATATTTCCAAATGGTCCAGGCGCTGGAAATGAAATCAGTTTCAAAATCGTATCAGACATTGTAGAAAAGAACACTGGTGCAAAGTTTGTATCTGAATATAAACCCGGTGCTGATGGTAATCTAGCTACCAATCATTTCAATACAGTAGCTAACGATGGATATACAGTATCAGTTCCAGCATGTAATAGTCAATGGGTAACTGCTGAGATATGGTATCCTCAACTAATCAAATATAATATTTTTGAGTTTGAGCCAATCGCTAATATTGCTAAAAGTCCTTTAGCTTTCTGGGCACATCCTAGCAGTAAGATAAACACTCCCGAAGAATTGATAAACGAAATTAAAAATAAACAAAGGCCAATCAATTTTGCTATCGGTGGCGGTGGACACAAACTAGCAGTAGAATATCTAACTAGTAAACTAAATGTGCCAGGTGACAAAGTTGAAACTATTATGTACAAAGGTCCAGCACAAGCATTATTAGATGTTATGGGTGGTCATGTAGAGTTTGGTGTAACTCCTGTAGCTGTAGGTTATCCCTATGTACAAGCAGGTAAACTAAAACTGATTGGACTAGCAAGTGAAGTTCCTATTCATGGATTAGAAAAAGTACCATTGATGAAAGACTATGCGCCGGGACTAAATCTGTACGGTTGCTGGAATTTGATACTACCAAAAGGTACACCAAAAGATATACAAGACTGGTATCGTAGTAACTTCATACCTGCTATCAACAGCAAAGAAGCTAAAGAAAAGTTTGACGAGAACATGATGTTCATAAGTACTAGCGAACATACAGCGCAAGGACTAAATGCTAGTATGACTAAGTTACGCAAAGAATGGCAACCAATAGCACAACGATTTAAACCAGAATGAAATATATATTTGTAGCCGGCGCTCCGGGCAGTAAATGGAGCAGCGTAGTAAAGAACATCTATTATAGCCCTAGCTTAGATCAAACCGATTATAGTGATGAACGAACATATCACCACGATGCAAGTGGCAAGATAGAGTTAATGCACTTGGGTGCATACTTTGATCCTGGTATGGAGTTTGATTTACCACCTAACTTGATGACGTTAAGCAAAGATGCACTAGAAGATATATTTGATAGTGCATTCTCTGGTGAAGGTGTACGTATCATTAAGAGTCATATATTCGCTAATAACATTGATTTCTTAAAAGCATGCTGGCCTGATTGTCCTATCATTCTCGTGCATCGCACTGATGATGCATGTTTAGGATGGTGGGTTAAATGCGGGCATTTCAACATCACATATCCAAAGTACGATAAGTATTATGTAGATTTAAGAACAATGGCTAACATCATTAAAGAACAGAATGAAGGTATAGTTAGTGCTACTATGAAATACTCAAACAAAAATGCATTAAATAATAGTATGCTTTGTAATATGTTAAATATAGAACAGCCCCCAGCTGAATATCAACAGAATTATGGGGCATCAGACGTAAGGGTAACAGTAATATGATAAGCAGTTGGGACCAAAGCAAAGAAAAAAGTAACTATCATTTTGATAACTTTAAAAACGATCCAAAATTTGATAAAGTAATCAAGTTAGGTAAAATTATAGCTGACTATACTGAAGATGTAAAACATGCAGTAGAAACAGCAAAACCTTCCACCTGGCGAACACGTGGTAAGGTAGGTAAACCCAGACCAGAAGAAGAATTAGCAAGTGAAGATTACGATTTAGAAAGATTTGGTTATGGCGTTGACTATCAAATCACACATTTGAATTGGAAGATAACTCCTAATCTAAAAAAAATTAGCGATTTATTTGGGCTAGAAGATTGTATGGAACGCATTCATGTACAGATGCCAGGAGAAGTTTGGAACTTACATTTAGATAAGTTACAGAAGTGGGCACCCAGTGAGCCATGGCGAGTAATGCGTATTCAGATTGCATTAACTGATTGGGAACAAGGACATTACTGGAGTTACGGTAACTACTTGCATCAGCAATGGCGTGCCGGAGATGTAACTACATTTGATTGGATGAACGTGCCACACTCTACTGCAAATGCAGGACATAACCCTAGAGTTACATTTCAATTGACTGGTGTAGCGACTGAACAAACTAATGAATTCTTAGCACGATTAAAACGATTTGACACATACGCACTAGAACTTAAAGAAAGTTCTTGGTAAGAACACACCTACCTTAGGACCGTGTGACCCGGCTGCTGGGTTTAGAAAGCGATTCGCTACCGTGGACTATAAAGTGAGCACATTTTGATAAATACATAATGCTTACAGAACATATCATTATTGAATCCGCCGCGAATGAATTAGCAAAGCGTTTGCCGTCATTGCAAAAATATGATTATAATACTATTGATAAGTTGATGAAGCAAGTTGCTGATAAACATCGTATCACCGGTAAAGCATTACATGACTTGTTCATACATAAATTTAAACGCTCACCTGATGAATGGGTTAAAGGTAAACTAGATGAAGCAAATGATGAACCAGACTTCTTAGCAGATAACCCAATAATGCAGAAATTCATAGATTGGGCAAGTAAAGAACTACATCTACAAACGACTCCTGAGTTTGAATTCAGCTATAATACTGAAGAGGCACAAGAAGGGCATCACACAGGTCGTCATAGTGAAAACGACAATAGCGTTTGGGTATATGTTGCTAATCGCAATATGGTTGACATTATGCGTACCGTTTACCATGAACTAACCCATGTACGTCAAGGTGAATTGAATATGATTAAGCCAGGCGACAGCTATCCGGGTAGCCCAATTGAGATGCTAGCTGATATGACAGCGGGTAAAGCCATGAAAATATTTGGCAAAGACCACCCAGAAATCTTTCAATAAAATTATTTCTATGCTATAATGCATAGATGCTAAAACTGCTCTTTCCATTACCAAAAGATATTGTTGTCGCACTTAGTGGCGGCGTTGATAGTGTTGCTATTACAGATTTTCTCTCACAAAATCACAAAGTATCCTGTGCTTTTTTCCATCATGGAACAGAGAATAGTGAACGGGCATTTGAATTTGTTGCACACTTCTGCACAGACCGAAAACTTCCATTAATGGTTGGTAAAATTAAAAATAATAAACCCAAAGAACTTAGCATGGAAGAACATTGGCGTAATGAACGCTATAATTTTCTAGACAGCTTGGGCATTTCACTAGGCCCAATCATTACCGGGCATCACTTGGATGACTGTGTAGAAACATACCTTTGGTCGTCTATGCACGGTAAAGCAAAAGTTATTCCAGTGAAACGAAACAATGTTGTAAGACCATTTCTTACAACAACTAAAGACAAATTTACATCATGGTGTGAACGAAAACATATTGATTGGTGCCATGATAATAGTAACGATAATACAAAGTATATGCGTAACTATGTTAGAACACATCTCATGCCACACGCATTGCACGTTAACCCAGGACTACACACTGTGGTTAAAAAGATTGTAGAAAGTCAGCAAAATGTTTGACTTTTCTACACAAGGCATGTATACTAATTACTTTAACAAGGAGAAACTATGAGTAGTAAAA
>Ga0114975_10002331_pt1 | contig 13003 bp, 8 predicted proteins | sample S_130626_EF_Meta_FD_87031 | JGI IMG/M metagenome (GOLD analysis project Ga0114975, IMG submission 87031) | Freshwater microbial communities from Lake Simoncouche, Canada to study carbon cycling - S_130626_EF_MetaG | ecosystem: Environmental > Aquatic > Freshwater > Lake | place: Lake...
ACCAAATTGCTCTCCCTACTGATCTGGAATTTTCATCCCATTTTTCTGCTTCTGATTTAGCAACCCTTGTTCCTCATCTTGTTGAAGAGATCGCTCAAGCCTCCATCGTTATTCTTGTTGGAGGACTTGGCAGTGGTTTTGCTTCAGTACTTCTTCCTCAAGTGGCTGCCTTGTGCAAAGCACAAAAAAAAATGACTCTAGCCTGTGTCAGTCTTCCTTTTTCTTTTGAAGGAAAACACGCTCAATCAATCGCTACTCACTCTCTAGCTTTACTCGAAAAAGAATCTGATGGAATTCTACTTCTCGATAATGATCGTCTCTCTTCTCATGGGTCTTCTAAAACTGTATTAGGTGAAACATTTATTGCTTCAGATGAAGCTATGGATGCTGCTCTTCCTGCACTCCTAACAATTTTATTCAATAAGGGGCCTGTTCGCATTACCCGTTCCCATTTTTTAAAAGCACTACAAGGTCAAGGTACTAGGAGCTGTTTTGGTTATGGTCAAGCAGCCGGCCCTAATCGGCTTCATGAAGCGCTCGAACGGACTTTGAAAAAACCACTTCTGGAGCGAGGACGCTCATTGGCAAAGGCTACTGATATTTTTCTCATTTTAAGAGGACCTAAGGATATTTCACTTGCAGAAGCCCAGGCAGCTATGCAGGAGATAGAGCGCTTAGCAGGACCGGATAGGGATATTCAATTAAGTCTCAATGCAGAGGAGGAGGAAGGGGCCCCACTCCAAATATTTCTTTTAGCAACCATCAAAGAAGCGGCAGTGGCTTCTAAAAAATGTGAACCTTCTCCAGAAAGAGTATCTGATTTTTCACAAAAAGAAGTTTCCTCCAATACTCCTGCTCACCTTCTCGGTAAAACCAATATTTTAAAGCCATCGATTTCTATTGCTCCCAGCCTCCCCAAGAGTGAGGAAAATAGTACTTCCGAGGAAAGCATCAAGGAGCTCTTTGATGAAGCCTTATATCAGACCGCTCTGGATTCCCAAGAGAGTTCTGTCACAAAGTCACCTATTCCACCTAAAAAAAAGCAGATGCAAGGAGCACTCAATCTCAAAGCCGTTCAGCGGGGACGTTTTGATAAAAGTGAACCGACAATTGTAGAGGGAGAGGATCTTGATACTCCAACCTATTTGAGGTTAGGTTTGAAGTTCTAAAGGCTATCTTGAAAATGAATAAAATTGATGTATTACGGCGTCGCTGTGATGCTCTAGTCTCCACCATAAACCAATAGGCTAATAACACTGAGGACTTATTTATGAGACCCGATAAATTCACCGTTAAAATGCAAGAGGCACTTCAGGGAGCGCTCGATAGCGCTTCTAAACTGGGGCAACAAGAGGTCAGCAATGATCATCTTTTGATTTCACTCTTAGAACAAGGAGAAGGACTGGTTCGCCCGTTATTAGATAAGATGGGAATTGATGTAGCCGCCTTAGTCTCGCAGATTGAATCACGCATTGCCTCTCAAGCACGTGTTCATGGGGGTTCACAGCCTTTTGTTGGAAATGAGCTACGCAAAACTATCGATCGAGCTGAGGAGGAGCAAGGGAAACTCAAAGACGAATTTCTGAGTGCAGAGCATTATCTCTTAGCACTGAGTGAAGAAAAAATAGGCATTGGTAAAATTTTAAAAGAGCAGGGAGTCACGCGTGCTAAACTCATGCAAACCTTGGTCAAGGTGAGGGGAAGTCAGCGCGTCACCGATCAAAATCCAGAGGGAAAATATCAAACACTAGAAAAATATGGTCGTGATCTCACCGAGTTAGCACGCAAAGGAAAGATCGATCCTGTTATTGGACGTGATGAAGAAATTCGTCGTACCATGCAAGTGCTTTCACGTCGCACCAAAAACAATCCTGTCTTAATTGGTGAGCCTGGAGTTGGTAAAACAGCCATTGTAGAAGGATTGGCTCGCCGCATTATTAGTGGAGATGTGCCTGAGTCGCTCAAAAATAAAAAGGTTATCGCCATGGATATTGGATCGATGGTGGCAGGTGCTAAGTTTCGTGGAGAATTTGAAGATCGATTGAAAGCCTTTTTAAAAGAGGTCACCAGTTCTGAAGGGGAGATTATTCTTTTTATTGATGAGCTTCATACCATTGTTGGAGCTGGTGCTGCTGAGGGATCCATGGATGCTTCGAATCTGCTGAAGCCACAGCTTGCTCGAGGAGAATTACGTACCATTGGGGCCACTACCCTCGATGAATATCGCAAATACATTGAAAAAGATGCTGCTTTAGAACGTCGTTTCCAACCTGTGATGGTCTTAGAGCCGACCGTTGAAGATACGATTGCCATTTTACGCGGTTTGAAGGAGCGTTATGAAATTCATCATGGTGTTCGTATCCAAGATGCTGCCTTGGTAGCAGCAGCACTCCTCTCACATCGTTATATTTCTGATCGTTTTTTACCGGATAAGGCAGTTGATCTTATTGACGAAGCTGCTTCGCGCTTGAAGATGGAGCTAGAATCGATGCCCACCGAGATTGACCAGAACGAACGTGAAATGATGATGCTGGAGATGGAACGACAAGCACTACGAAAAGAAAAAGATGCTGCCAGTAAAGAACGTCTTGAGAAGCTTGAAAAAGAATTAGCAGAGGTCAAAGAAAAAACAATGACACTGAAAACACGATGGCTTCAAGAAAAAGAGGAGATCGGTAAATCACAAAAGTTCAATGAAGAGATTGAATCATTAAAAAATGAGCTTGCTACAGCACAACGAAGTGGAGATTTTGCCAAAGCAAGTGAAATTCAGTATGGTCGCATTCCTGAACTTTCTGCTCAACTAGAGGCTCATAATGAGCGTATGGCTCAGAAGGCAACGACCCAAAATCCTCTTTTACAAGAAGAAGTATCAGAGGAAGATATTGCTAAAGTGGTTTCTGTCTGGACAGGTATTCCTGTTTCAAATCTTCAAGAAGGAGAACGTCAAAAGCTAGTGAAGATGGAGGAGCGTTTGATGAAGCGTGTTGTAGGACAAGAGAAGGCAATTAAAGCAGTTTCTAATGCCGTTCGTCGTGCTAGAGCTGGACTACAAGAGGAAAACAGACCTATTGGATCTTTTATTTTCTTAGGTCCAACAGGAGTTGGTAAAACAGAATTATCAAAGGCATTAGCAGAATTTCTCTTTGATGATGACCATGCAATGATTCGTCTCGATATGAGCGAGTATATGGAAAAACATACTGTGGCACGGCTTATTGGAGCCCCTCCTGGCTATGTCGGCTATGATGAGGGAGGCCAGCTTACGGAGGCAGTGCGTCGCAAACCCTATTCTGTGATTCTTTTTGATGAAGTTGAAAAAGCCCACGGTGATGTGTTTAATGTGCTGCTTCAAGTCCTCGATGATGGCCGTATTACTGATGGACAAGGACGAACCGTTGATTTCAAAAACTGTGTCATCATCATGACAAGTAATATTGGTAGTCAGTTCATTATGGAGGATTTGAAAGTCGAAGAAAGGAACCGTCGTGTGATGGAGTCCCTCCGAGGACATTTCCGACCAGAATTTTTGAATCGTATTGATGAGATCGTGATTTTTGATCGTCTTAGTGATCGTGATATTACCAAGATTATTGATATTCAGCTGGAGCGACTCATGCATCGCTTAGAAAAACAAAAACTCTCTCTTCAACTTTCTGAAAAAGCAAAGGTCTACCTTGCCAAGGAAGGGTATGATCCGGCCTATGGAGCTCGTCCTTTAAAACGAGTTATTCAACAAAAAATTTTAGATCCTTTGAGTATGGAAATTTTAGATGGGAAAATCAAAGAGGGAGATTCTATGGAAGGGGATCTAGTCAAAGGAGAACTTGTTTTTAAGAAAATCTAAAAACTTAATGGCCCTTTAAGATCTTGGATCTCTGGTCTCTGATTTGACATTTCTTGACTTTCTCCACTAGACTTCCTGGCTTATGCAACCAAAAAAGCTTGTTCAATTTGACTGGGCGATTAAGACGCTCCTGCGTCGCAAAGCGAATTTTCCGATCTTGGAGGGTTTTTTGTCCGAGTTACTTGGTACTGATGTCACCATCCAATCACTCCTTGAGAGTGAATCAAATAAGCAACATGCTAAGGACAAATCAAATCGGGTCGATGTCTTTGCTAAGCTTGGTAATGGCGAGCAGGTTATTATCGAAGTGCAATGTGAGCGCCAGTGGGATTTTCTTTCGCGAATGTTATATGGTGTTTCTAAAGTCGTTGTGGAGCATCTCCAAGAGGGGGAACCTTATGGCAATCTGCCCCGTGTTATTTCAGTCAATATTGTTTATTTCGATTTGGGCCATGGAGAAGATTACATCTATCATGGAACCACTGATTTTAAAGGTGTTCATAAGAAAGATCTGCTCGAGCTGAGTGCAAAAGAAAAAGAGCATTATCCAGCAAATATTGATAAGGTCGCTCATGTTTTTCCAGAGTACTACGTTCTCAAGGTCAGTGGTTTTGATTTGAAAATAAAAGATACGCTTGATGAGTGGGTCTATGCTCTTAAAGAGTCCGAGGTCAAACCTGAATTCAAAGCCAGAGGAATTCACGAAGCCTCACGTACCCTTGCTCTGCTCAATCTTTCAGAGGAAGAGCGTTGCGCTTACGACCGCCACATTGGTGATATGAGGATTTCTAGGAGCACATTAGAATCTTCTTTTAGTGATGGAAAAGCTGAGGGAAAAGCTGAAGGTAAGGCCGAGGCCGTTTTAAACATGCATCAACTCGGTTTATCGACAACCGAAATTGCAAGGTTTATCAATCTCTCAGAGGATCAAGTCGAAACGATTTTAAAACCATGAGTGATACCCTATTTTCTGAGGATCAACTCCGGGCTGCTCTTGATCAAGTTGCCTATCCTGGGTTTCGCCGAAGCATTCTCTCTTTTGGAATTGTTAAAGAAGTAGCCATTGAGGGAGGGCATGTGAAAGTGCAGCTACAACTTTCCACGACGGAAACGCATATTCCCACAATCTTAAAAAAAGAAATTCAAACAGTACTTCAAACCATTCCTGGTGTGGAAAAGGTGACGGTACTCATCGATATCCAAGCTCCAGTAGCCTCCTTGAGTGCAGCTCCTATTCCTATTCCTGGAGTTGCTCATGTTATTGCGGTGGCGAGCGGTAAAGGGGGGGTTGGTAAATCGACCATGGCAGTTAATCTAGCGATTGCTCTGTCTCAATTAGGAGCAGCTGTTGGATTATGCGATTGTGATTTGTATGGTCCCAGTGTTGCTTTTTTATGTGGTACACAAGAGCGTCCAAGAGCCAATGAACAAGATAAGATTATACCTGTTTCTGTTCATGGTATTTCCATCATGTCGATGGGATTGCTTTTAGAGGGAGATGCTCCTGCTGTCCTTCGAGGACCAATGGTGAGTCGTTATACTCAACAATTTTTACGTCATGTTGCTTGGGGGACATTAGATTATTTAATTCTCGATTTACCTCCAGGGACGGGTGATATCCAACTAACCATTGTGCAAACCATTCCATTGTCAGGTGCGATTTTAGTTACCACGCCACAAGAAGTAGCACTTCTGGATGTGCGAAAAGCAGCCTCTATGTTTCAAAAAACAAATGTTCCATTACTTGGTATCATTGAAAATATGAGCTATTTTCTTTCTCCCAGTGATGGGGTGAAACATGCTGTTTTTGGAACTGGTGGAGGAGCACGAGAAGCGGCCCATTTAGGAATCCCCTTCCTTGGGGAGGTTCCACTAGAGATGGCTTTAAGGGCCTCTGGCGATGCTGGAGTTCCTTTTTTGATCGATCCAAAGATAACTGAAGCTGGAGAGGTTTTAAAAAAAGTCGCGCATTCTATCAAAATAAAATTTTAAGGGAATAAATTTCTTAAAAAGTTTTTTTTTGTATTTTACAGATTCCCTTGGGGCAGACTCTCAGATACAAATCTTCCTCTGTGTTTCATAGTATTGGGGCAAAAAAAATGCTTCAGCTTGATGAAGCAGATGTAACAATCACTTCAATTTTCTCACTCCTACTTCCTTTTTTTAGGTTTAACAATTTCCGTGTCTCTTAATGCTTGCTTGGATTGCCTAGAAGCATGTCCCCTTTTTTTATGAAAACTCTCCCTAAGATATTTGTTGCTGATTCTATTTCTAGTAAAGGTGTTGAGGCACTAAGTTCAGATGGATTGTTTGAAGTTATTGTGAAAATAGGTCTTCAGGAGGCAGAACTAATCCAAGCTATCCAAGGATGTGATGCACTCATTGTACGGAGCCAAACAAAGGTTACAAAGAAAGTGATTGAAGCGGCAACGTCGCTTAAAGTTATCGGTCGAGCTGGTGTAGGTATTGACAATGTGGATGTGGAGGTTGCTACCAAGCATGGTATTATCGTGATGAATGCTCCTGGTGGGAATACAATCTCTACTGCTGAACATGCTTTCACTCTTCTTTTAAGTACAGCGCGTGCCATTCCCCAAGCTCATACAAGCATGAAGGCAGGAAAGTGGGATCGGAAGAAATTTGAAGGAGTCGAGCTTCATACAAAAACACTTGGCATCCTTGGCATGGGTCGTATTGGTACTGAAGTAGCACGACGTGCTATTGCCTTTGGAATGAAAGTGCTTGTCTTTGATCCATACCTTTCTGCAAGTAAGGCCCGCTCTTTGCAAATAGAGCTTGTTGAGCAACTCCATGAGCTCTTACCACAAGTTGATTTTATCACAGTTCATATGCCACTTACTGACGAGACACGATATATGATTGGACGCAAGGAACTCCCTCTATTAAAACGAGGAGTGCGTATTATTAACTGTGCACGTGGAGGGCTTATTGATGAAACTATTTTAGCAGAGGGACTCTCTAGTGGGCAGATTGCAGGAGCTGCCTTAGATGTTTTTGAAGAGGAGCCGTTATCTCAAAACTCTGAGCTTCGTTCGATCGACTCGTTAGTTTTAACCCCGCATCTTGGGGCATCAACGGCAGAAGCTCAGGAGATGGTTGGTATCGAGATTGCTGAATCTATTCGACTTGCTCTTTTAAAAGGAGAGATCAGAAACTCTGTTAACATGCCTAATATTGATGAAAAGACGTTAGCTTTCATCGAGCCATGGATGATGTTAGCAAATAGTCTGGGACAGTTTTTAGCTTCCATTGGACCTAAGCGTGCAGAGAAAATTTCTATTCGATACAGTGGACGTATTACAGAACAAGATTTAACGGTGGTGACAAGAGCCTTTCTTACTGGGTTTCTAAGCCATATTCATGGACCTGAAGTAAACAGAGTCAATGTTTCTAGTTTTATAAAAGCTTCGGGTCTTGAAGTTATTGAGGCTCGCCAGAGTGGAGCTGGAGAGTTTACGGATTTAATCGAGTTTCAAGTAGAAGCTGGTGCAGAAAAAGCAAGCGTAGGTGGAACATTTTATGGTTCTAAACCACGTATTGTTACTGTAAATGATCGTTTTGTAGAGGGACACCCTGCTGGGGTTGTCCTTTTGTTAGAAAATAAAGATCAACCTGGCATTGTTGGGCATCTCGGATCACTTTTTGGGGAGAATGATATCAATATTGCAAATATGTCCCTGAGCCGAAATGAATCTCAGGGAACAGCATTGGTCTTAATGAATCTTGATTCAGCTCCTCAACCAATGCTTGTCGAAAAACTCCGATCAGATACCAATATTCTATCAGTTCAAATCATTCATTTTTCTTAACCCTCTAAAATTGAAATATACCCTTATGCCTAAAAATCATAAATTTATCCTTGCAGGAGATCTCGGAGGAACGAATTTTCGTATTGCACTTTTTCGAATAGTTAATGGACCCAATGGAACATTAAAGAAAATTCGCTCCGAACGTCTTTCTAGCACACGATTCAATTCCTTCCCTGAGGCTGTGAGTAGTTTTCTTGAGAAAGAAGAGGTTCCAGGTAATATTATGACCGCTTGTTTCGGTGTTCCTGGTCCCAATATTGCAGGGGTTGTCCATGCCACAAATTTAAATTGGCTTATTGATGTTAGTACATTAACTAATGTCCTGGGTATCCCTCGTGTTCAGATCCTTAATGATCTTGAGGCCATGGCCTTCGGTGTAGGAGAGTTACGTCATAGTGATTTTCTCTTATTACAAGCAGGTGCTGGTTCCCGTGCTGGAAATCAATGTGTGATTGCCCCTGGAACAGGTTTAGGTGAAGCAGGTCTTTTTTGGGATGGTCATCGACATCATCCATGGGCTAGTGAGGGAGGACATGCTGACTTTGCTCCAACGGATGATGTGCAGGCTGCCCTATTAGAATTTCTCCATAAAGAATATGGACGTGTGAGCTGCGAACGTGTCATTGCAGGAATTGGGCTTAACAATATCTATCGTTTTTTAAGAGATACAGGCCGTGGTAAGGAAAAACCTGCCATTGCCGAAAAGATGCTTGTGGGAGATGTGAATGCCATTATTGACGAGCATTCACGAAACGGTTCGTGTGGTCTCTGCCGTGATACAATGGATATTTTTATTCGAATATTGGGGGCAGAAGCTGGTAACCTTGCCCTTAAAACAATGGCTACAGGAGGCGTTTTCTTAGGCGGTGGTATCCCTCCAAGAATCTTAGAGCATTTACGAGGTCCCCTCTTTTTAGAGTCCTTTCTTAACAAAGGTCGAATGCGTCTTCTTTTGGAGTCGATGCCATTAAGCGTCATTCTAAATGATGATGCAGCACTACTAGGATCAGCTCGTTACGCAGCTCGCATGATGAGTTCATTGAGAAAGACCATACCACCAAAGATGTATTAATCAGGGGTTGATCGGTTAAAATCAAAATCCCTAAATAGTCTTTTTAGGAATAAACACCCTCCTTATAAGAGAAATGAGGGAACAAGAAGACTAATTCGGCCAGGACCACAATCGTTAGTCCTCCTTTTTTTAGTGAGCTTTGTACGCCACCTCATGACACTTCAGTATGAAATATCCGGGACATCTTGTTAGAAAAAATATTTCATGAAGTTACTCTCTTTATTTTTCCTTATTACTTTTTCTTCTCTTCATGCAGAAGAGAGAACTATTGTAAAAAATTCTTTACGTTCCTCTTTACCTTTAGGAATTGCACAAGAAAAAGGAGAAATTTTTCCACAAATTCTCGAGAATAAATCGAATAAACCGATTTCAATTCGAATTTCTCTCTCTCAGCAACGTCTGTTCGTTGATGTAGGAGATAAATGTGCTATCATATCTCCAATTTCCTCAGGGCGTAGTCCAGGTTGGACCCCAGTTGGTTTTTTTAAAATTTTAGAAAAAGATGAAGTTCACCGTTCTAATATCTACGGGAATTTTGTGGACCGAGACAATCGAGTCATTAGAAGAGGGGTTGATGCTCGGCTCGATTCTGCTCCAACTGGTACTCATTTCAAGGGGGCCTCAATGCTTTATTTTATGAAAATTACAGAAAAAGGGGTAGGAATGCATGTGGGCATTCTTCCTGGTTACCCAGCATCGCATGGATGCATCCGCCTACCCTTAGAGATGGCAAAATCTATTTTTAAAACGGTTCCTCTCAATACTCCAGTGAGAGTTGAAGAATAATAAGAATTTTCTTTTTTGTTCTCAGAACCGATCTCTATGATTCAAAAGATATTTCACACTGATCGTGACCTGGAAGCCGTAAAGCTATATTTGGTGAGGTAGTATAATTTAATGAAAATGCCTTTTCAATTCACTCGTAGAGGCATAGGCTACTGTTCCAAAAATGAAGTTATCTATTACGAGTTGTAGCAGAAAAATTTTCTCCATTTTCTACTAGTGGAAAAATCATCTTTTTTAAACTCCTCCATTGGGCGCAAGTGGATTGTTGCAGTCACGGGAATTCTCCTTATTGGCTTTATTCTCATTCATCTTCTGGGGAATCTTTCCATTTTCCTTGGGCCAGAAATCATGAATGCCTATGCAGCACGCCTCCATCAGCTTGGAATCTTGCTTTGGATAGCACGGATAGGACTTCTTGCTGTGGCAGGATTACATATTTTTTTCACGATGGCTCTTTGGCGTGAAAATCATCAGGCCTCACCTCAGAAATATGCAGTAAAACAATCGCTCGAAACAACCCTCTATGCTCGTTCCATGAGACTTTCCGGGTTGGTTGTTCTTGGTTTTGTATTGTTTCATTTGGCTCAATTTACGTGGAAATGGGTGACTCCAGAATACAAGGAATGGATCGATTCTTTGGGACAACATGATGTCTATCGAATGCTTGTGGCTGCGTTTGGGAATCCCTGGGTTACGGGATTTTATCTTATTAGTGTGGCATTTTTAGCAATGCACCTGAGTCATGGTATAGGAAGTCTTTTTCAAACATTTGGGTTAAGTAATAAAAAACTGCGCCTTCGCTTTCAATATGCTGGGCTCATTGCTGCATGGGCTTTTTTCCTAGGGTATGCCTCCATTCCAGCTGCTGTTTTTTTAAAACTCCTTCCTCATTAATCCTCTTCTCATGATTGCCCTTGATGCAAAAATACCACCTGGTCCTCTTGAGGGGAAATGGAGACGTTTTAAAGAAAATGTCCCGCTTATTGGACCTGCCAATAAACGGAAATTCAACATCATCGTTGTAGGTTCAGGCCTTGCTGGCGCCTCTGCTGCTGTTACCCTGGCAGAGCAAGGGTATCATGTTGATTGTTTTTGCTTTCATGATTCTCCGCGTAGAGCTCATAGCATTGCAGCACAAGGGGGCATTAACGCTGCTAAGAATTATCAAAATGATGGTGACAGTGTTTGGCGGCTTTTTTATGACACGATTAAAGGGGGGGATTTTCGTTCCCGCGAAGCCAATGTTTACCGGCTTGCAGAGGTTTCTCAAAGCATCATTGACCAATGTGTCTCGCAGGGTGTTCCTTTCGCTCGAGAATATGGGGGGCAGCTTGCTAACCGCTCTTTTGGTGGGGCTCAAGTCTCTCGCACCTTTTATGCACGTGGTCAAACGGGACAGCAGTTGCTTCTAGGCGCCTATTCCTCGCTGAATCATGAAATCAAAAATGGTCGTGTGACCATGCATGCTAATAGTGAACTGCTTGATCTTGTGGTAGTAGAGGGTCATGCCAAAGGAATTATTGTTCGCAATCTCATCTCTGGAGAGATCACACGTCACGCTGCAGATGCTGTGATCTTAGCCACGGGAGGTTATAGTAACGCCTATTATCTCTCCACTAATGCTCGCGGTTGTAATGCCACAGCAATTTGGAGAGCTTACAAACAGGGGGCCCTTTTTGCTAATCCCTGTTTTACTCAAATTCACCCGACCTGCATTCCTGTAGGGGGAGATTATCAAGCTAAGTTGACCTTAATGTCAGAGTCATTACGTAATGATGGACGTGTTTGGGTTCCTAAGAAAAAAGGAGATCAACGTGCTCCTCAGGATATTCCTGAAGAAGAAAGGGATTATTATTTAGAAAGAAAATATCCTGCTTATGGAAATTTAGCCCCACGAGATATCTCTTCGCGAAGCGCTAAGGAGGTCTGTGATGAGGGCCGAGGAGTGGGACCCAGTGGGCTTGGTGTTTACCTCGATTTTCAAGATGCCTTAGAGCGGCTAGGAAAAGAGACCATTCAAGAACGTTACGGTAATCTTTTTGAAATGTATGAAAATATTACTGGGGAGAATGCCTACACCCGTCCTATGCGTATTTTTCCAGCCCTTCATTATACAATGGGGGGGCTTTGGGTCGACTATCACTTAATGAGCAATCTTCCCGGACTCTTCGTTCTTGGGGAGGCTAATTTCTCTGATCATGGTGCCAACCGCTTAGGAGCAAGCGCACTCATGCAAGGATTGGCAGATGGTTATTTTGTCATTCCTTACACTCTTGGTGCCTATCTCTCATCACAATTTGGAAAGAAGGTTAAGACAACTCAGCCTGAATTTGAGGAGGCAGAAAAGAGAGTGGGTGCGCGTTTAAATCAACTTTTAGAAGTGAAAGGCTCTCTCTCTTCTACGCACTTTCACAGAGAATTAGGGATCCTACTTTGGGAAAAATGTGGAATGGAGCGTAGTGCAAGCAGTCTTCAAGAAGCCCTCCATGAAATTCCCAAATTGCGAAAACGTTTCTGGAATGAAGTGAGTATTCCAGGTTCCGGAGCCACTTTAAACAAAGCTCTAGAGGCAGCTGGGCGTGTTGCCGATTTTCTTGAGCTTGGGGAGCTCATGTGCCGGGATGCCCTGATACGTGAGGAATCATGTGGTGGTCATTTTCGCTCTGAGTATCAGTCATCTGAGGGAGAGGCTGTGAGAAATGATGAACTCTTTTCCTGTGTTCAAGCCTGGAATTATGGGGGTGAAGGGAAGGAGCCAACCTTGATTCAGGAACCTCTGAACTACGAGTTTGTGCATCCCTCAACCCGTAATTATAAATGAAAAAACGATTCTTTTTTAATGCACTTCCAACAGCATTATTCAATTAGACTCCTGAAGTATAGGAGTTGAGTATTTCATTTTTTATCTTCAATTATTATTTGCATCACAATGAATTTTCATCTTCGAATTTGGAGGCAAGAGGATCCACAGGCTACTGGTTCTTTCCAAGAAATAGAGGCCTGTGACATCCCTGCAGAGGCTTCCTTTCTAGAAATGCTCGATATTGTAAATAATCGTTTGATCGAGGAAAAAAAAATCCCTGTAGCTTTTGATTCTGATTGTCGCGAGGGTATTTGTGGAACATGTAGTATGGTGATTAATGGAGTTCCTCAAGGCCCAGGGCGAGGGGCTGCCTGCCAAGTCTATATGCGCAGCTTTGAAAATGGTGCTTCCATTACGATCGAACCTTTTCGAGTAAAGGCTTTCCCTATCCTTAAAGACCTTATCGTTAAACGGGCGGCCTATGATCGTATTATGCAAGCAGCCGGTTTTATTACAGAGCATACTGGTGGAGCTCCCGATGCTGCAACGACCTTAATTAGTAAAAAAATAGCTGATCATGCTATGGATGCTGCTGCTTGCATCGGCTGTGGAGCTTGTGCTGCAGCATGTCCCAACAGTTCTGCAATGCTTTTTGTGGGTGCCAA
>Ga0114975_10002332_pt1 | contig 13002 bp, 8 predicted proteins | sample S_130626_EF_Meta_FD_87031 | JGI IMG/M metagenome (GOLD analysis project Ga0114975, IMG submission 87031) | Freshwater microbial communities from Lake Simoncouche, Canada to study carbon cycling - S_130626_EF_MetaG | ecosystem: Environmental > Aquatic > Freshwater > Lake | place: Lake...
AGCCAGATGTTCCGTCACTACCACTAGTTCCTGAAGAACCACTTGAACCATTAATACCACTAGTCCCTGAACTACCACTTGAGCCAGATGTTCCTGATGAACCACTTGAGCCGGATGAACCCGAACTACCACCCCCTCCTGAAGTACCACCGGTAATTGTTACCGTAATATTTCCCCCTCCATTATTAGTAACTGACGCTCCGTTAAATGTAATACCTGACACAGATGTCACAGTTGTTGTACCATCTCCAACAGATAATTGAGAACTAAATCCGCCAATATTAACTACCGACCCATCACTATTATTAAGTGTTAGTGTTGAATTTCCGGAATTATAAGTTCCTCCTGTTACAGTACCAGTAAATCCGGTTATTGATATGGTACCTCCCGTACTGTTATATAAATCTAAAGTAGTTATTGCAGAATAATAAGTCCCACCTGTAATTTGAACATCTTCACCACTAAATATTTTCCACCTTGCATTCTCTCGTGTAGTTCCATTATACCCCTCAATTGTTGAACCTGTCCAAGCGTTAATAAAATCTCTACCCGGTTGTGAACGTCCATTAACAATGGTTGTGTAATCTGATTGAGTTACAGCTGAATTTCCGGTTAATCCTGATAAATTATTCCATAATGTTTCAAAGTTAGGAATACTATATTGGTAAACTTTTCCCGATTCTTGGACGAAAACTAACATACCTAATCTTCTTCTACCTGAGGAGATATTATCTGAATTCAAACTAATACTATTAGACGAAAAAATACTTCCGGTACCTATAGTCAAGTTAATTGGTATGGTATTGGCAGAAAGTTGAATTTGGGAAGGGTAAGTTGATGCACTGAGAGTTAATTCTAACTCATCTAAGTTCCAAACTTCCATATACCCTCCAATATTTAAAATAGAGAATGTATTACCAAAAACAACATTTCTAGCAACAGAATCAGTAAAACTAGATTGTGATATTGTTGTCGGATTTTTATATGGGAACATATTATTATTTATTGTTTATTATTTTTATGTTTTTGTGTCTCCTTTAAAGAAAATAGATGTCCCTAAAGGTAATGATGGAGGTATTGTAAAGTTCCAAAGAACTCTATAATTACCTGAAGGTATTATTCGACCTGAAGGTACATTAACATTAATTGAAACTAAAACCGTATCAGGAATACCATTATCTAATATTGAATTAGTACATGGACTTGATTGTCCTATATCCACAGTCATGTTGTTTAATGAATTTCCAACACCTTCAAGTGGTACCCATATAATATAATTATATTGAACATTAGGATTAACATTAGATGTTTCAACTTTAATAGTACTAAAAGTATATTGATTTTGAGCGCATCCATAACTATCAACACCAACACCAATTGATTGTCTTATAGGTCCTGATAAATTATTTACATTTGTTATAAAATTATTATTAGAACCTGACCAACCTGAATATTGTAAATAAATTAACATATTATTACTATAATTTGTGGTGTTTGGAACTCCACCACTATTTCCAAATCCATACCAATCGGCACCATTATCATATAAATACTGACCTAAACTCAATTGAGAATTACTGTCTAAAGGTTCAGGAAATAAATAAGCACTAAATGGTAATCTTGTAGGTGTTGGTGTTGGTGTTTTAGTATTTGTTGGAGTTGAGGTATTAGTTAAAGTTTGAGTGTTAGTTGGTGTATTGGTAGGTGTATTGGTTGGAGTTTCGGTGTTAGTAGGAGTCGGTGTTGGCGTTAAGTTAGAAGTACCTGTCTGTGTCGGTGTTGACGTATTGGTTGGAGTGGTGGTTGGAGTGGTGGTTGGAGTTTTAGTGTTAGTAGGTGTTGGTGTTGGTGTTAAAGTATTTGTAGTAGTATTCGTTGGAGTTTGTGTAGGTGTTTGTGTATTTGTAGGTGTTGGAGTTGGAGTAGTACATTGAAGCACAATGATAACCCCAATTAACATCTCCTGTAATGTTAAATCAGAATAATAAAGTATATTATCAACATAAACGTCAAAAGGCCCTAATGCAGTTGAATTTGGAATAAGCCTAACAATATAAGATGAGCAGTCAGATACACTTAATTCTTGTATTATTTCATTATTACAACTGGGCGCGGTATTTATTACCGTAATTGAATATATGGACATTCATTGTGTTTTTTAATAAATACCACAAGAGTTTTAATTCAGTTAAGTAAAATCAAATTAAGGTAAAAGACTAATAATAATCTCAAATAAACAATTAAATGTACATTCTAAGATTTTAGATGTTTCACACCCTTCAGAATCAATAATTAATAACTTAACTTGAGGAGCGGTATTAAAAATAGACGGAATAACAGTATTATAAGTTACTGTTGGAGGAACGGGTCCTGAAGAAATAGTACCAAGTAAATACCGATTATTCCCATAGAAATCCGTAATAAAAACTTCAATAGGGTATGTTGCACCTGAAACTAATGTTATTCTTACTTGTTTCATGTTAAACAAATTATATCGTAAACAATAATCAAATCAATTATAATCTCCTGACCTTGTAATGTATCATTATCTCTTGTAGTTTCAATTGTAATAAGATTTTCAGTTGGATTAACCGTAACACCTCCAACACCGGGAACACTTAATAATAATTGAGTTATCGTATCATAGTATAGATTATCTGAAGGAGGTTTAACTAATGAGGTAGAGGTGTAAAATGTCGAGCTAGTAGTTAACCCTAATGGGTTTACAGACACTTTAGCGGTGAAAGTTGCACTGTTTAAATCACATCCGGTATTATCCAATGTTAAATCATAAAACCCTTCATTTAACATTTGTAATAATCCAAACTTAGTTGGTGACGCGATATTAAATGTCTCCGAACCCATCACATAAGTTTGATATGAAGTTAAACTTTCGTTACAAGTGATTGTCGTACTACGAGATAATGAACATCCATTATCACCCACAAGAATTAAACTATATGTTCCTCCCGTTAACCCTGAAACTTGAATTTGTTGTGGATTATTAGGGATATTATCTGACCAATTAAAACTAAATGGTGGTGTCCCTTGATTAATAAATGCAGTAATTTTACCTGAGTTACCTGTCCCACAAGATGTACTATAAAGTGAAAAATCTAATGGTACACTACCAAGAATTAATATATTTGCAGTTTGAATACAATCATTCGCATCCGATACGGTAACAACATGATTACCTGCAGATAAATTATTAAATGTTACTGATGTTAATGTTGTATCAATAATATCATATATACCGTTGTCAATTGAATAATCTAATGGTAATGTAGAACCATTAGTTGTATATATTGTTACAGACCCATTTGAACCTCCACAAGTCGTACCTGTAACTTGAGTCGAAATAGTATATTTGTTTTCGGCAATTATTGTCACTTCTTCAAGGTAATTACATCCCGAACTATCACTAACCGCAACACTATAAGTTCCTGAAGTTAAATTAGAGAATAATTGAGCGGTTTGAGTTCCACTTATATTGGTTGTAGAACCCCCCGGAGAGATTAAACTATATGTATATGGTGTCACTCCACCAACAACAGAAATTAAAATTTCTCCATCAATACTTGAGCATGTTGAATTTGTGGTGTTTACACTAACTGAAGACATTGAATTAACCGAAGTAATCGAAGTACTAACATTTAATTGGCATAATCCAGCATCTGTAACTAAAAATCCATATCCTCCCGATGATAGACCTGAAATTGTATATGTTTGAGAATAAGAAACTAAAACATCTCCAGTGGACGCGGAATAATAATATGGTGCAGTCCCCCCTGTAACGGTTAAACTTATTGTCCCATCGGCAGCAAAACAACTTGGTGGTGTTGAGGTAAATAAACCAAACCCTAATTGATTAACATTCACCACTGTAACTCCTTTACTTAATTGACAACCATAACCATCTGTAACAGTTACTGAATACCCACCTGAAGTTAGTCCGGTAATTGTTGACCCTGTCTGAGTGTTACTCCATAAATAAGTGAAAGGGGGTTGACCTGTAACACCCGTAACAATAATTTTACCCATTGGAGTTCCTCCACATGCCGAGTTAGGAACCATATATAAACCATAATTTAACGGTTCCGACTCTTCAACTATAAAATTTTGACTTCTACCTGTACACCCTCCAAGGTCTAACACAGTCATATAATATGTTCCGGCAGTTAAACTTCCAAAGACAACATTATTTTGATTTGTTATTGCGGATTGACTAAATACACCGTCATTTTGGTATAAAGAATAACTAGTTGATGAATATTGAGTTGTTGATGTACCTGTAACAGAACCATTATTTAGTGAACAAGTAGTATTTCCAACATTTACAATACCACAACAAACACCATTTGAAACTGGAATATTAAGGTATTCAATTTGATTTGTCGGTAATGTACTATCAGTAATTTTAATACTATATGTCCCACTAATTAAGTTTGATTTAGTAACCGCAGATACAATAATATTGGTATTTAAAACAGGATTAATCCATTGAACAGTGTACGGCAGTGAGCCGCCAGTAATGTATAAATCTATTATTCCACTAGAAGTATTTAAACAATCTCCCGTTACGTTTATATTATAATTAAAAGCCATTAATTACTATTACAATTTATGTTTATTTGTATACCAACATTTAATGTGAGTATTTCATTAATATTTCTTTCCGAGCATGTTAAATTTGTAATTGTTAGAATATTCCCATTTAAAAAAAATGTAAATCCATAATCATATAATAGTGGAAGACTTTCAATTAACGCATTTCTCCACATACTATTTGTTGGGACATCGTCATACCCGTATCCGGCATAAAATGGTTCTTTAATTAATAATTCGTTATCAATTCTTAAATCAACATACCATTCAGTTTGAACTGAATCTTGAATACAATCATTTAGGGTGTATCCACTTTCCGCAATCATATTATTAACCCTATTAGATAAAATACTATTAAAGTTTCCAACATTAATGTCACCATTTAACCAAGGATATATATTAAAATCCACATATTCTGTTGTACAAGTATAATCAAAGATATTTGTAATAATAAAACATGGTTCAACCGGTACCGGAATAAATTGACACCCTCTTTGTCTTCTATAAACAAACTTTTGTTTATGTAAAATAGAGTTTTCCATTTTAACACCTGAATTCCAAATTGTAGTAGCAGGAATCATTTGTTCCGCTAATTTCATCCAATACGGACCAATACCATTTACATAATCAATTAATTTCTGATAGGTATATTCGTTATTTGGTAATCCAACTGTTTGTTGGGATTCAATATACTTCCACCAAATTGATTGTAACACCGGGTACCCACCTGTCTTACCGTCAGTAATGTATTGTCGATTTCTAACATTAATCATATTCTCCCAAAATGTTTGAGAAAATTCAAAGAATGTTTTCTTTTTAGGTTCAGGATTAATATAGGTCCAATCCACACCACCCGGAACCGGATAACCAACGGTTAACCCTGATTCAGGAAATGGGTAATCATATTCCACAGATTCTTTCCATACATCATATAACAATCCTTGAGCGGGATTTAAGAATAAGTCAACATTCTTAACATTTAATACTAATTTTTCATTATCAACGAAATAATAAGCGTTATAGTCGGCACTTGTTGAAACTCTTATTTTAGTATCCTCTTCTAACCATGACTTGTTATTATCAACTACTTTCTGTAATTTAAAACCTTCCGTCATATATGGGAAATCTCTGAAACGGTCCAAATATGGTTGTCCATATGTAAACGGTTGTAATTGAGTTTGAATATTGTAGTTTTGTCCGGTATAGACCGCACCTGTAATAATAACCTCATCAGGACTTCTATGTTGTGGAGTCGATTCATACCAACCCGCACCTATTTGAAAGAAATAATTTTCAGTATTTATAGGGGCCCTCGGATAACCAAAAATATCTATAGGATATTCCTCTAATCGAATTGAAACATCCTCATAAGTGGCACTTGATGTATACCCTGAATAAACTTTACCTCGAATTTTATAAGTACTACCAGGTAAATATGAGGGAACTCTATTGACGTAAGTACCCCCTGATATTGAAGCCCATTGAGTTGCGAATTGTTCTAAATTAATCTTTTGGTCCGCCAAATAAATGTGTTCATTAAATTCAATTAATGAATCAGGAGCTCCAATTAATCTTAACATAAATTCAACTGACCTTCTTGTTCCTTTCGATTTAAAAAGATAGGAGGCATTAAGAATTAAGTTACGATAAAAAGAATAATTAATTTCAGTTGGTGTAAGGGCTCTCGCATATCCAGGATATGTTGGAGTAGAAGTATTCCCAAATACCGAACTCAAAAAATCTTCATCTGTAATTGGAGAAAAATTAGAACTCCACCCTAACGTTTGCGCTAAATTAACAAGTAATTGAGATGGTATATCATTTGATGGGTTATAATTAACCGAATTCATATAAGCCAACGCATCAATAAATTGTTTTATTTGGTCAAAACTTCTACCGTAGATTTGAAATATCTTTTCGACTTTCTGTCCCATAGTATCAAATTCTTTTAAAGAATCTGTAACCAAAAATCTTGAAATTAAATTTGTTTTAAATGAATCTAAATTAACCGCAATCTCATCAAGTTGAGATAGATAATCATCAAATAAAAATGAACGAATGTCTAAATTCCAAACACCATCTTTAGGCCATGTTACTTGTTGGTAATTTGTATAAAATTCTCCATTTTCAGTTTGAGCAGGTATTTGGAAAATAGCAGTATATTCGGGTCTAATTAATCGATTTAATAAAAACTTTTCAACCTCATCAAAACTTTCAGCAAAAATCCTATCAACAACTAAATCATTGGGTCTAATTTGATAATCTTCATTAATGGTTGTCGCTGTCACACCAAAAGGTGCTCCGGACACATAAAATGAAATGTAACCATTACTTAATGTTTGTGATGGTTGAAACGATACGACTTTAAAAATATCATCATTAATACTAACACAATAATCTAAATAGGTATTATATAAATTTCGATATGGTGATGTTGTTATTTCCCTCAAATTTAAATTATTTGAGGCACTAACTGAATAATCAATATCAAAAGGGTTATTAATTCTATCAACATTAACTTCAAAATAAGTTTCATCATTAACCGAATCATATGAAATATTTACCGCAGTGGAACCCGTAACAAATTCTAAGTTATTAAATATCACGTCCAATGACGCAGGAAAATAATGAATAATTTTAGTGGCCGACACTTGTAATCTTTTACGTAATGAACCATACATCGAAAAGTTAAGAACCTGCGATACATCGTAATTAGGATAAACCCTGAATTGAGTTGCAATAATTCTTCTACTTTCATTAACATCTTCGATGTTCAACGATTGTAAACTTAATGGTTCGGAAAAAACTCCAACATTAAAATTTCTATTAACTTTCTCCGTAACCGAAGTAGTGAATTCAAAATTACCTTGCGTTAAACCTCCTCCTTCAACTGTTTGTAAACCTACAATGTTGTCAGAAAAAGTTCCAGCCCCACTTCCGGGTCTTGGTGGATAGAAATATTTTGTTGTATTTATTGTTACAGCCATTAAGTTGTTATATTTGTAAAGTTTTTACTAAAATCAATATTATTATTTCTATTCTGTCTAACTTCATATAACAATGCATTAAATTGGTCTCTAACTTCGTATAAGTTATATTGTCTGAAGATGTTATTTTGTGAATCGTAAATTGTGTAAATACCGTCATCAATTGATTTGGTTTGATTACCATAAAGAGCAATTGCAAGAGATGATATGTCGTATTCAACCATTTCTATTTCCAATGTAACAGGATTAAAAAACGTATTCGAAATAATAATATCTTGGCTTGGTTGTCCAATAAACGGCGTTGCGTTTGGTTTGTTTGTTGGTGATGATGACGGAGATAATGTTAAAAATAATAAGTTTGAAGACCCGTCAACATATCTATATCTAATCGATTTTTGTTGTGTGTTAACTTCATTTGTAACAACTGGTTCACAATAAAAACTTGAAGTGATTACTCGAAAAAAGTTTGGTATTTTTGAACCATCCGGATTTAAATATTCAATTCTAAAACCAACAAGACCTTGAGGGACGAATTTATTTTGATATTGTGTTGGTACATTTGATAAATCAATAACCAACCCTTTAACATTAGGTAATGCAGATAAAACCCCACAATCAGTAATTGTTGTTCTAATTTGGGCAGGTCTTAAATAAAGAGTGTAAAACCCTAACGCATTAAACTGACTTGCAGGTAATGTTAAATTATATAACCCACCTAAAACTTCAACACCAGCGTTCCCACCCGTTTCTGAGTTTTCAAAATAAGGTCGTAAAATTGTTTGAGCATCCAATTTTGTTAATACAAATTGGTCTGTCACATCCCTACTTGGTGTGAAATTCATAATTATCTCAACATCTGCGGGTGAGACATCGGATGGTCTTATCGTACCGTAACTTCCAATTGCCATATATTCTTATTTAATTTATAAATAGTTTAGTTCTTTTTTTTCTTGTTAATTTTCTTTATTAATAACATTGAAAAATCCGTATCCGTAGTTTATCATATCACCTAAATTATCCACTTCTCCGAGTCTTTGAATTCTTTCGAGAGCGGAATTTTTTCCACGCTCAACAAAGACATTAGTTTGAACTTGTGCTTGGTCAATAACTTTTAATAAAACCTCATCCTTTGTTATTGGTACCGAAGTTAAATTATTTTCCGTTAATCCTGATGATTGTTCAAAATAAATTGTTGTACCATCGTTATAATCATAGTAATTAACTGTGTTAACTGTATAGGCAGTATAAATTGGTGTAACATCGGTTATTGCCCCCCATATTTGGCCATTACTAATCACCGGAACCCCAATTCGTTGATTAATTGTTGGGTTTCCATACATTTTTAATTCATTAATTCTCGACTTAGTAACACCAGAGATAGTAAATGGTATTGAAACATAATTGTTAGATGTCTGAGCCGATACTTCATTTACAGCATCCCCTGAAAAGATATAGTCATAAGAAACAGAAGTCCCAACCCAATTCCCGGATGATGTTGTAAAAAACGCCTCTCCTTTTGGATTATAAATAACAACATTACTAAAAGGAACCGTTATTGTTTTTGACACACTAGTAATACCCCATGGATTTGTTTGTTCTAATTTGATAGTATATTTTTTATCCAATTGGGGATATGTATGTTTAATTGAATTAGGGGCGTAATTAGTGATAATTTGTTTTGGTGAACCATCACCCCAATCAATTTTATATGAAGATAAATCTAAAAACTTTTGAAATTCGTCAGAAGTATTATAAACATTGTAAGTGTAAGCTGAGGATGTAGTAGATGAAAATATAAAATTAGCAACTACGTTTTTTTGTAATACAGCACCATCAAATGGACTATAGTAACCCACATCAACAGCACTTTGTCTTATTAGAATAGGGATTGTTAATCCAGTTAATAATGAACTACCATTAACACCTGAACTGACAACTTGAGTCATAGCCGAATAAACACCAACCGGAGTACCATTATAATCCACAACCGATAAGTCCCCAAAAATTGTTTCAGGTGATATTTTAATATTGTAAAAATCTTCCATTATACCGGTGGATTAAGGTATTCATACCATTTTATGGGAATTGTTGTCCCAAGTCTTTGTCCCTTACTATTAACTACTTGATACGTTTGATTTACGTAATCTAAATTTACTGTATAGTAAAAAAATATATTATTGTCAAAAAGATATTGATTAGTACTCAACGCAAAATTAGCCTGAGGTCCTTTTGGTTGACCATTTGGTTCATTATCTGTCATCATTTTAGTAAATTGACCGGTTTTAGCGTTGTAAAACTTAGCGGACATATAAAATGTATCAATGTTCAAAAACTCTCTTTTCTTTAACCAGTAAATAAAAAAACCTTCTTTATCCCCAACATAATCTAAAACAAATTTTGGTTTTCTAACATCAACTACAATTCTTTGCATTTGAGTTGTCATTTTTAACCCCTGTTGGGTTGGTAAAATAATTGTAAGATAATTTGTCTGTTTTTTTTCGTCAGTATTATCGTAAAAATCTAATTTAAAAAATGAATTTGCGAAATTATTTGTATAGTAATATAAATCTTGGGGTGTAAATCCCTCACCCATATAATCTATTTTCCAATTATTAATATCATAAGTTGAACCTCCGGAATAAAAATAAAATTCATAATTAATTTCGGTATTATTTGTTGTACTATCAGGGGCGTGAGCAAATCGGTTAATTTCAAAATCACGACCTACACCGATAACCTCAGTTATCACTTCTGTTTCGTACTCATCAATCGCCATGTCTAACCCCAAATAATCCCAAGTTAATCTAACCGGTATATTTATTTGTTTATCAATACCATTGGGTACTATAGTGACTTTATTCGCATCCATCTATTAATGGTTTAATTGCAACATTAGCCCCGTATAAGCTTTCGTTGTAGTTTATTCCTTCCGGTATCAATCTAAAAGTAATGTCGGTAAAAGGATAATGAGATGTATTCAAAAAGGGATAATCAACACCTCTTTCTAAATTATCAATAAACCCATAACTGTATAAATCCCTCCATCTAAACTGTTGGTCAGAATTTGAATAGAAAGCGTAACTCGGTATTTGGTCAATAAAGTCAACATCGCCTGTTTCAATATAATCCGAAAAAACTTTTAAAGTCATTTTATTATGTGGTTGATAGTAATACCCTAACGAATTGGTGTCGGGATTGTTAGATGTTTGAAAAACCTTTTGATTATAGTTTATTTTATGATAATAAGGTGAAATTACTCTCTCAATTTGTTCATAATCATTCCATTCACAAAAATCACCATCCATTACATCACCTTTAACTAAATTATTATTGTAATAAAATGTTTTAGTTGCACCACTAGTTTGGGTATACGAAGATAATGGAACTGTGGTATTTGACTCATTATTAACTAAATCCCAATATTCATTAACCTGTTTAGTTAAGTTAAATTCCCAACCTTGTTTTAATCCCACACCAAATGATGGTTCATTAAAATAACCTGAATACCCTTTATTAACAATTGTTAAGAAAATCTCACTTAATGGTCGTTTTTGATTATCAATATAACCGGCAAAGTCTAAATCATATGCTGATGTCATATTGTAAGCATTACTACTTGTTTTTTGTGATATCCTTGAAAGTTTATTAGGAGTTATCGAACTATATTCAAATTGTTTATCTTCTCTAAATACATTTTTTTCAAAACCAATTTTAGTAACAATAATGTCATCTAAATTTGTAATCACTTTATGTTCTCTAACATAATATTTTGATTTAGTCTCCGTTAAATTGTCAGGATTTATCACTCGTTTAAATCTCCCTATTACATTATTTCCAAATGTTGTACCGGTGTATCCAATATTTAAAACATTAAATACATACGGCTCACTATCGAATAATCCATTACCAACAGAATATACTTGGAATATATTAGAATTTCGATAAGTTAGGGATAGTTCAACATACTCATTTGGGGTTAATCCATGAGGACCAATACATTTAAATGATATTAATCCATTACCATTAATTTCAATGTTTTCAATAATAAATGGAATTCCTTCTTCCGCTAACCAATCAAAATCCCCATTAGGTAAATCAGAATAATACGCTAACTTCTTTTTATAATTATTTTTGTGAGCATAAGTTAAATAATACATCCAATTATATGTGTAAGCACTTTTAGATTTATAAGGGAAATGTTGATTATCCGTTATTGGTCTAAAAAAATCAAACTCATAATATTGTGGAAATCCTTTCCAAGTCCCGTTAACAAATGATTGTTCAGGATTTATATAATATAAATTATATTGAAACGGTAAAAATGTTGTTGTACCTGTATAGGTATTATCGTATAAATATTTAACTTTAAAAGTTGGTCTAAAAACAGTACACGATTGTCTCTCGTCATCATAAACTTGAGCTAAACTTATAGTTACACTCCTATCGTATTCAGTTATTTCATGACTTGTTTGGTCTAAAGATATTGAAACTTTTTCATCAACAGAAGGGGAACCTTTATACTTAAGATTACTTGGTATTATGGTATATTTATTCATTGATTGAATATATTTCTTTAAATTTATCTAACGCCGTTTCACCCTTAATCAAACCAAAATAAAAATGATTTGGGGCTCCGACTAAATATTGACTTTTTGGGACATTCCAATTTCCAGCATTAGCAACATAAGTTAAATCATTAGCAGTAGTCGCATTACCATTAAATAAATAACCACGAGCAAATTGGTCGCTAATAGGATATATTGATGGAATCATATAACTTGGAGTGACTATTGAACGTCTATCGAGAGATTGGTAATTTATTGAAAAAATATCATTCAGATTAGTTGACCAATTATTTTTTTGAGTTCCAAACACACCTCTAACTGTATCGACTACTTTCCATTGGTAGAACGGTACCTCTTGTGATTTAATTCCATATGGATATGTAATTGCATTTGCATTATTTGATGGTCTAAAATTAATAACTCCCGGAGTTAAATAATCCTTATTTTGTAAATCTTGTGTTGTTGATGAAAAATACACCGCCATAGTTGGGTCACCTATAACACCATCGTTAGATAGTATTTGAACAGGGTCATCAATTGAACCTGTTACACGATAAAATTCAGGTGAAAATGGTATTACCCCATACTCCGAATTAATTGACATAGACTGAGCCAAATCCCCATCAATTCTCCTTGAACTACCATCCCTTGAAAATAATTGTTGTAATGAATTATCACCTAAGGCAATAATTTGTTTAAGAAATGTTTCATCAGTAATTCTAGTTATAACAAATAAATTCACTAAATCTGAAGTATCTGAATAACTTGTAGGTGCTAAACTTTTCATTATATACTCTTTATATGATGGATCAAAAATTATTTCCTTATAAAAATCATCTTTA
>Ga0114975_10002333_pt1 | contig 13001 bp, 13 predicted proteins | sample S_130626_EF_Meta_FD_87031 | JGI IMG/M metagenome (GOLD analysis project Ga0114975, IMG submission 87031) | Freshwater microbial communities from Lake Simoncouche, Canada to study carbon cycling - S_130626_EF_MetaG | ecosystem: Environmental > Aquatic > Freshwater > Lake | place: Lake...
AGTTGAAATTAAAGATAAATCAACTGAACTTATCAATTATAATGAGAAGATTGTAGTTCAAAAAACGGCCAAACAAAAATTGATAGAAGAAAACGAAAAAGAACGTTTAGAACTTCAAAAGGAAAGAAAAGAACAAGAAGTTTTAGCGAATGCAATCAAAAAAGACAAGAAAAAATACAGTGCTGAAATCAAGAAAAAGCAACAAGAAACACGAGCTATTGATCAAAAAATAGATCGAATAATTCGTGAAGCAATTGCTGAAGCCAATAGAAAAGCGGCTGAAGCCAATAGAAAAACGATTGAAGCCAATAGAAAAGCAACGCCTAATAACACCAAAATTCCAACCAAAGAAGCCGTAGTTGCTGAAACTAAAGCAATAGAGTCGTCATCAAAAATAGTTTTAACCGCAGAAGGAAAAATTATAGCCGATAACTTTAAAGCCAATAAAGGGCGTTTGCCTTGGCCGGTTGAAAAAGGATCCATTTACTCTGCTTATGGCGAACATCCTCACCCAGAATTTAAATCGCTAATCATTAAAAATAGCGGTGTAGACATTGAAACTGAAAAAGGAGCTAGTGCTAGAGCTGTGTTTGGAGGAGTGGTTACAAGTATTATGGTGTTTTCACCCGTGAATACTGCAGTTATGATTCAACATGGAGATTTCTTCACTGTGTATCAAAATCTTACTTCCGTATCTGTTAGTAAAGGAGATAAGGTTTCTATAAAACAGACTATTGGTCGTATTAGAACCAGCGGCGATTCTGGAAAAACAATTCTAAAATTCACCATTTCCCAAAACACCACCTATTTTAATCCGGGAAGTTGGTTGTATAATATGTAAAAAAGGGAGTCTAAATTGACTCCCTTTTTTTTAATCAAAAAGCGCTTTTAATTCGGTAGCTTCACTTGGTTTCATCTTTCCTGCTAGAACCAAACTCAATTGTTTTCTTCTTAGCGCCGCATCGAATCTGGATTTTTCTAATTCAGTTTCTGGTATAATTGGAGGTACTTCAACTGGTCGGCCGGAATCGTCAACCGCAACAAACGTATAGATTGCTTCATTTGCTTTGCTCCTAGTGCCCGTTTCTCTATCTTCAATCCAAACATCAATATAAATTTCCATTGAACTTTTGAAACTTCTTGACACTTTGGCTTCAACTGTTACGACACTTCCAAGAGGTATCGCTCTATTGAAAGCTACATGATTTACCGATGCAGTTACTGCTACTCTGCGGGAATGTCTTCGCGCTGAAATGCTTGCGGCTCTATCCATTCTTGCCAATAATTCTCCACCAAAAAGATTGTTTAGTGGGTTGGTTTCACTTGGTAATACTAAATCGGTTAACACCGTTAAAGATTCTGAAGGATGTTTTGGGTGCATATTTTTTTTTACAAAGGTACTACTTACATCACAAAAAAAAATCCCGAATTTATCGGGATTTACTATTTATAATTCTTCAATTAAAATCCAAGCATTTGGATTTTCTGTTTTTTGAATGTCTGATTTTACTCTTTCAGCTTCTTCAAGTGTTGGAAAACTTCCGTAAAGCACAGGAAATAATCCATTAGAATTGGGAGCTAATCTTTTTGCTTTGTATCCCTTTCTAGTGAGTCTTTTAAATACTTTTTCGGCATTTTTATCTAGTCTAAAAGCACCTGCTACAATATGATAAGGCTTGTTTTCCTCTTTTACAGATAACGTTACTGATGGAAGTGGATTGCTAATGACAAACGTTGCTTCTTGAATGGTGTTTTGAACTTGTTGTTGCACTTCTTTTTGTACAATTAAGGTGTCAGTAGCTACTTTATCTTGGTACAATTTTAAACCCATTATTCCAGAACAAGTTAATGATAAGACTATCACTGCAGCATATTTTAAGTACGTTCTTCCAATGTTTCTATCCGAAACCAATTGAATCACTTCCTCTTCTTTTACATTTTCAAATACATGCTCAATAACTTCTCTCTTAATTGAAGGCGCTATTATGTTGGTTAAACCAAATGAACTCGCTAAATAATTAACTTGCTCATAAGGAGTAAATACGATATTTTTTTCAGAATTTAAATTGAATTCTCCAATGTTTTTGAAGGATAGTTTATTGGCAGATTGTAATTCATTCTTCCACTTGGCGATTTCATTTTCAATAGAAACTACCGCTGATTCATAAGAGATTCTCTCGTTTTGAGCCACATGATTTGCCAATAATCCGTCGTTATTTTTTAAAAAAGAATTAAAAGAAATTAATTTCTTAGGAGGAAAAAATCCATTGCTGGCTTCGTGCCATTGTGCTGATTGAATATCAGTTAAAAAAGCACCAAAACCAGGAATCGTTACACATTGATATCGATATAAGAGTTGAGAGATGTAGTTATCTAAATTCATAATTACAAAGTTATACAATCAAAATAGTTATCAAAATTTTAGGTGCAAAAATTATTAACAATTTTCAAAAAATTCCTATATTACCAATTAAATACATGCCATGAATGAAACTGAATTATATTACCTATTAGCATTACAAAAAGTAGAAGGTGTAGGCGATATTGTTGCCAAAAAACTTCTTAACCAATGCGGAGATGCAGCTACAATTTTCAATACTAAAGCCTCCCAACTTTCATCAATTGACGGTATTGGATCGGTACTAATTTCAAAATTAAAAAATAAATCCATTTTTGCTAAAGCAGAAACGGAGTTGAAATATATAGAAAATAATGATATAGCCGTTTCGTTTTTTCAAGATAAAAACTATCCAGAGCGGCTAAAACATTGCATTGATGGTCCGTTGCTTTTATTTTCAACAGGAACTATTAACTTTAACAACAGAAAGGTCATTAGTATTGTGGGCACACGGAATATCACCTCTTATGGAACTGAATTTTGCAAAACGCTGATTTCTGAACTAGCGCCGTTAAATCCAATAATTGTTAGCGGTTTTGCTTATGGAGTTGACATTGTAGCCCACCAAGCGGCTATCGAAAACGACTTACAAACTATCGGAATTGTGGCGCATGGATTGGATCAAATATACCCTAGTTCCCACAAAAAATACGTTTCAAAAATGGAGCAAAACGGTGGATTTATGACCGAATATTGGAGCGGTACCAATCCTGAAAAAGAGAATTTTGTAAAACGAAATCGGATTGTAGCCGGGATTTCTGAGGCTACAATTGTAATTGAATCAGCTATAAAAGGAGGCTCTTTAATCACCGCCAATTTAGCCAACGATTACAATAGGGATGTTTTTGCAGTGCCGGGAAGAACTTCCGATAAATTGAGTTTAGGATGCAATAATTTGATAAAAACCCAAAAAGCAAATTTGCTAACCAGCGCTGCCGATTTAGTTTATATTTTAAATTGGGACATCGAAAAAACTACTCGTTCTGTTCAAAAAAAATTATTTGTAACCTTAGAAAATGAAGAACAAAAAGTTTACGATTACCTATTAAAATCGGGGAAAGAAATCCTAGATATTATAGCCTTAGAATGTGATTTGCCTATATATAAATTATCAGGAATATTATTAAATATGGAATTAAAAGGCGTGATTAGGCCTTTGCCAGGAAAACTTTTTGAAACAATTTAAAAACTAAATCCTAGTTTTTGTCGGACTCTTTTTAATACGCCATTGGCAATTGCAGCCGCTTTTTCAGCTCCACGAAATAATTCTTGGTCTATTTCCGCCAAGTTGTTCATGTAATAATTGTACTTCTCGCGTTCCGTTTTGAATTTGTCTAGAATCAATTCATACAATTCTTGTTTGGCGTGACCGTAACCATAGTCAGCATTGGCATTGGCATAATTTTCTCTCATTTTTTGAATTTGAGAATCGGTTGCTACTAATTTATAAATAGCAAATATGTTACAAGTATCTGGATTTTTAGGATCTTCTAGCGGAGTACTGTCACTTTCAATTGACATAATTTGCTTGCGCAGAGCTTTGTCGTCCAAGAAAATATTAATGATATTATTGGCCGATTTACTCATTTTCCCACCATTGGTTCCAGGAACATATTTGGTGTCTTCTTGAATATAAGATTCTGGTAATACAAAAGTTTCCCCCATCTGATGATTAAAACGAGCGGCTACATCACGAGTAATTTCAATGTGCTGCAATTGGTCTTTTCCAACAGGTACAAATTGCGCATCATACAACAAAATATCTGCTGCCATTAGCATTGGATAAGAAAATAATCCTGCATTTACATCTTCTAATCGATCGGATTTATCTTTAAATGAATGGGCTAATGTCAATCTTTGAAATGGAAAAAAACAACTTAAATACCACGCTAATTCTGCAGTTTGAGGAACATCTGATTGACGATAAAAAATAACTTTATTTACATTTAATCCACATGCCAACCAAGCAGCAGCGGTACTATAGGTGTTAGCTCTTAAAGTTTCGCCGTCTTTAATTTGAGTAATAGAATGTAAATCGGCAATAAAAAGAAACGATTCGTTTTCGGGTTTATTAGATAGCTCTATTGCTGGAATAATAGCCCCTAACAAATTCCCTAAATGAGGGGTTCCTGTGCTTTGAATACCTGTTAAAATCTTTGACATTATTTTTTTTATTTATCGCAAAGTTAAACCTTTGTATTAAAAATAACAGCTTATTGTGTATTTTTGACTGAATGAAATTAATAAAAAACACTTTTTGGCTTCTTTGGCGAATTTGGTTTTACATTATGTTAGGACTTCCCCTAATAGTAATGGGGCCAATAATGTTTGTTTTTCTTCTAAAAGAAAAGTGGTATCCGTATTTCTTTGTTTTAGCTAGAATATGGGCAAAATCAGCACTTTTTGGAACTGGTTTTTATTATAAAATTGACCGCGAACAAAAATTTGAGGCAAATAAAAGTTATATGTTAATTGCCAATCACACTTCTATGACCGATATCATGTTGATGCTTGCCGTTTCTAATCAGCCTTTTGTATTTGTAGGGAAAATTGAGTTGGCAAAGATTCCGCTTTTTGGTTTTTTCTATAAAAGAAGCTGTATTTTAGTGGATAGAAGTAATTCTAGAAGTCGGATGGAAGTATTTGAACAAGCTCAAAAAAGATTAAAACAGGGGTTAAGTATCTGTATTTTTCCTGAAGGCGGAGTTCCGTCTGATGAATCTATCGTTTTGGCCGATTTTAAAGATGGGGCATTTCGTTTGGCAATTGAGCATCAAATTCCGATAGTTCCTATAACTTTTCCGGACAATAAAACGAGAATGTCTTATACCTTTTTTAGCGGAAGCATGGGAGTTATGAGAGCAAAAGTTCACTCATTTATCAATACTACAGGAATGACAATTGAAAATAAAAATGATATTCGAGAAATAAAAACACAATCTTGGAACAGTATTCACAAGCAACTTTTAGAATATAACGGATAAAAAAAATGCTCATTTTCATGAGCATTTTTTATTTTAAGCATTAACTTCTTTAATGTGTTCTTTAATTTTATGTTCTAATTCGTCTGCCATTTCTGGGTTGTCTTTAATTAACGCTTTCACAGCATCACGACCTTGACCTAATTTTGTTTCACCATAACTGAACCAAGAACCCGATTTTTTAATTATTTCAAATTCCACCGCTAAATCTAAAATCTCTCCCGATTTAGAAACTCCTTCGCCATACATTATATCAAATTCGGCAACTTTAAAAGGTGGCGCTACTTTGTTTTTTACCACTTTCACTTTCGTTCTGTTTCCAATCACATTGTCGCCGTCTTTTATTTGTGTAGAACGACGAATGTCTAACCTTACAGAAGCATAAAATTTCAATGCATTTCCTCCTGTTGTAGTTTCAGGACTTCCAAACATCACGCCAATTTTCTCTCTCAACTGATTGATAAAGAAAACAGTACAATTGGTTTTACTGATTGTCCCTGTTAATTTTCGTAACGCTTGAGACATTAAACGAGCGTGCAATCCCATTTTAGAATCTCCCATTTCGCCTTCAATTTCGCTTTTTGGTGTTAAGGCTGCAACGGAGTCAATAACAACAATGTCAATTGCACCTGAACGAATTAAATTCTCAGCAATTTCTAAAGCTTGTTCTCCATTGTCGGGTTGAGAAATAATTAAATTCTCAATATCTACTCCTAATTTTTCAGCATAAGTTCTATCAAAAGCATGTTCTGCATCTATAAAAGCAGCTATTCCTCCTGCTTTTTGAGCTTCGGCAATGGCATGTAAAGTTAGTGTTGTTTTTCCAGAAGATTCTGGACCATATATTTCAATAACTCTACCTTTTGGATATCCATTTACCCCTAAAGCTAAATCCAATCCTAATGATCCTGATGAGATTGTTTCTACTTCTTCAACGGCTTTGTCCCCCATTTTCATTACGGTTCCCTTACCATAGGTCTTGTCTAATTTGTCTAAAGTAAGTTGGAGGGCTTTTAATTTGGCTTCTTTTTCTGAACTCATCTTTTCTTTCATTTAGTTTCACTTATTTTTAGTAAAAATAGAACTTTTTTTTGAAGATGCAAGAGGTGAATTAATAAAGAATTTAGAATCATAAAAAAATCAAGTTCAAAATAATAATTTCGTACTTTTGACCGCAATAATATAGCAATGGAAAAAATAATATCCTACCCAATTTCTATAATTAGCCTACTTCTGTTTTTGCTAACCATAGTCATTTTTCATCCTATTCAATGGATTTGCTTTAATTTATTTGGCTACCAAGCCCATAAAAAAAGCGTTGATTATCTGAATTTTATTTTACTAAGAATTGCAAATTTATTAGGCACCACATTCAAAATTGAAAATAGAGATTTAATCCCTGAAGGAGTTCCTATTATTTTTGTTGCTAATCATCAGAGTATGTATGATATTATCGGGATCATATGGTTTTTGAGGAGGTTTCATCCAAAATTTGTAAGTAAAAAGGAATTAGGCAAAGGAATTCCGAGTATCTCTTATAACTTAAATCATGGGGGATCCGTTTTAATTGATAGAAATGATCCGAAACAAGCAATTCTGGAAATTAAAAAATTATCAGAATATATTGAAAAAACAAAGCGATCGGCAGTTATTTTTCCTGAAGGAACAAGAACAAGAACCGGAAAACCTAAAGAATTTGCCAAAAGCGGATTAAAAATTCTTTGTAAATACGCGCCTTCAGCATATGTTGTGCCAATTACTATCAATAATTCGTGGAAATTTTTTAAATTTGGCTTTTTGCCCTTCGGCCTCGGAAATCGAATTAATTTTACTATTCACGAAGCAATTTCTGTTAAAAATTCAAATAGTGAGGAATTAACTAATATAATAGAAGATAAAATAATTAAAAGTATAATTACTTAAATAAATTGATTTATAGTATTTTATAAAGACTATTTATCTAAAATAAAAAAATATGTCAATAAAAAACATGCGTCTTGAAGTGATGCAATTTCTTGAAAAAAATGTAGACTCTTTTGTAGACAATTATCTTATTCCTGTTGAAACTATTTGGCAGCCTACCGATTTTTTACCTAATTCACAAAATGAAAATTTTTATGAAGAAGTTAGAGAATTAAGAGAAATCGCGAAAGATTTGCCTTACGATTTTTGGGTAACTTTAGTGGGCGATACCATAACCGAAGAAGCATTACCCACCTATGAATCCTGGTTAATGGACGTAGAAGGGGTTGATCAAGTAGAAGCAAACGGTTGGTCAAAATGGATTCGCCAATGGACTGGAGAAGAAAATCGTCACGGAGATTTATTAAATAAATACCTTTATTTGTCGGGTCGAGTGAATATGCGCGAAGTAGAAATGACTACCCAGCATTTAATAAATGATGGTTTTGATATTGGAACTGGAAGAGATCCATATAAAAACTTTGTTTATACTAGTTTTCAAGAATTAGCAACCTATGTTTCTCATAACCGAGTAGCGCAATTGGCAAAGTCCTATGGCGACAATAAATTGTCCAAAATTTGCAAAATGATTGCCGGTGATGAAATGCGTCACCACCATGCGTATAGCGAATTTGTAAACCGTATTTTCCAAGTGGATCCAAGTGAAATGATGCTCGCTTTTCAATACATGATGAAACAAAAAATTGTCATGCCAGCGCAATTTTTAAGAGAATCAGGGGAAAAAATAAGCTCTGCTTTTGAACATTTTTCAGATTCTGCACAAAGAATTGGGGTTTATACCGCAAATGATTATGTAGAAATTATGCAAAAATTAATTGATAAATGGGAAATCGATAAAATTTCTAATTTAACAGATGAAGCTGAAAAAGCGCGTGATTATTTGATGAAACTTCCGGCAAGAATGTCCAAAATTTCTGAAAGATTAATTATCCCTCAAGAATCTCAAGTTTTTAAATGGGTTGAACCAGCAAGAATATAATAAAACAACTTAGTATACTAAATGTTGAATTTTGAAGTCACTCTTTAAGATTCAACATTTTTTATTTAAAATAGACTATTATGGAAAATCAAAATCTAATAAATGATACGGTTGCATTTGTAAAAAAAGAGCTTGAAAACGCCGAAGGTGGTCACGATTGGTTTCATATAGAACGCGTTTATAAAAATGCTGCGCTTATAGCAAATGGAGAAAATTGCGATATTTTAATTGTACAATTGGGCGCTTTACTTCACGATATTGCCGACAGTAAATTTCATGATGGAGACGAAACCGTGGGGCCCAAAAAAGCCCGATTGTTTTTGGAAAGTAAGAATGTTCCTGAAAAAACAATTGATCATGTGGTTAATATTATTGAAAATATTTCCTTTAAAGGAGGCCATGAAACCAAGAAATTTAGTTCTTTAGAATTGGATATTGTTCAAGATGCTGACCGTTTAGACGCCATTGGAGCCATTGGAATTGCTAGAACTTTCAATTATGGCGGATTCAAAAACAGAGCGATTTACAACCCTGAGAGACAACCAAATCTCAACATGAGTAAAGAAGAATATAAAAATTCTGATGCTCCAACAATTAATCATTTCTATGAAAAGTTGTTGCTTTTAAAAGATAAAATGAACACAAAAACAGGAAGAGAAATTGCAGCCCAGCGTCACGAATTTATGGAGCTATTTTTAAGCCAATTTTATAGTGAATGGAACGGTGAAAAATAATTTATTATCCTTTAAAATCAGGTTTTCTTTTTTCTAAAAATGCGGTTGTTCCTTCTTTAAAATCTGCGGTTGCGAAACATTTTCCAAAAGCTTCAATCTCCGTTTTAAAACCATTTACTCCTTCTTTATAATTCGCATTTATAGCTTTAATTGCATAGCCAATTGCAACAGGAGAATTTTTACTGATTTTCTGACCCATTTCCATACAAAAGTCTAAAAGGGTTTCTTGTGGAAGGACATAATTAACTAAACCATAAGTCTTTGCCTCTTCTGCATTTAACATTCCTGCGGTGAGAATCATTTCCATGGCTTTCCCTTTTCCAATTAATTGTGGCAATCTTTGGGTTCCACCATAGCCAGGAATTACGCCAAGGGTAACTTCTGGTAATCCCATTTTGGCATTTTCTGAGGCGACTCTAAAATGACAAGACATGGCTAATTCTAATCCTCCGCCCAAGGCAAACCCATTAATTGCTGCAATTACCGGCGTAGATAAATTTTCAATTAAATCAAATAATCCTGTTTGCCCTTGCAAAGCCAAATCCGCTCCTTCGGATTCAGAAAAATGAGCAAATTCTGAAATATCAGCACCTGCAACAAAAGCTTTTTCACCACTTCCTGTTAGAATTATTACTCGAATTTCTTTGTTTTTTTCTAAACTAGTAAATGCGTGTTGCAATTCGATAATCGTTGCTGTATTCAAAGCATTCAATTTTGTAGGGCGATTGATAGTTACCGTTGCGCTATTTGTTTCTTGAGAAACTAAGATATTTTCGTAGTTCATTTTGCTGATTTTATGAATTAATTATGGGTAAAGAAACAGTAAAAGTGGCTCCTTTTCCATATTCTGTTTCAAATGTAATTGATCCTTTATAATTTTCAATAATATTCTTAATAATTCCTAATCCCAATCCCATTCCGCTATTTTTGGTGGTGAATTTAGGTTCAAATATTCGATCTATATTTTCGGCTTCTATTCCAATTCCATTGTCTTTTACTAAAATAAGAACGTTGTTTTCTTCTTTCTTTACCGATACCAAAATGGTTTTAACCAATTGATTTTCAGGTATGGATTGGATCGCGTTTTTAACTAAATTAGTAATCACACGAATCAATTGCGCCCGATCCATTTTAGAAATAATCTCTTTTTCTTCGCTTTCAAAAACGATATAATCTTCATTGAAAATATCCAAAGTCAATTCAACCACGTTTACCACATTTAAGGTTTCGTTTTGTTGCGCTGGCATCGATGCAAAATTAGAAAACGCAGACGCAACTGAACTCATGGTGTCAATTTGCTGGATTAAAGTTTTCGAATAATCGTTTAGTTTTTGCTTTAAATCGGGGTCGTTGGGGTCAAATTTTCTTTGAAAACTTTGCACCGTTAATCGCATTGGCGTAAGCGGATTTTTAATTTCGTGAGCGACCTGTTTCGCCATTTCGCGCCAAGCTTCTTCCCTTTCACTTTGGGCTAATTTTAAGGCGCTTTCCTCTAATTCATTCACCATTCCGTTGTAAGCACGAATTAACAAATTGATTTCTTTGCTATTTGCTTCTAGCACGATTTTCTCGTTTTTCTGATCTAAACTAGTGTCTCGTAACTTGTCAGAAATTGTTTTTAACGACTTCGTAATATACGTAGAAAGGAAATAGGCCACCCCAAAAGCAATAACCAACATAAACGCATAAACTTGACCTAATTTTATCAAGAAATTTTGAAGTTCTGCTTCATAAAAACTATCGTCTTCTACATACGGAATGTTTAAAATTCCTAGCGGTTTAAACTTTTCATCTTTTATAATACTATAGGAAGAACGGTTTTTAACTCCGTCAATATTTTTAATGTCAACGTATCTTTTTTCTATGGAAGACTGAACCAATTTCAATATGTATTTCGGAATCGGAGGCGCAACGGGATCAACAGAAAAGGAAGCTTTTGATGATTTTAATAATTTTCCGTCCAATCCAAAAATGTTGATTTCTAAACCGTGAATTTGGGATAATTCATGAATTTTATCTTTAAAAATCAAATCCAAATTATTGGCCGAAAGTGGATAAGTGGTATTGGCAAGTACATAATTTATATGCTCGTTAATCGCCGTTTCCTTGCGCTCTAAACGCTCTTGATGGTAAACTTTGGATTCGTTTTTAAACTGAATAATCGAAATGGAAGCCATTAAAACGGAAGCTATCAAAACCAATACAATCATCGAAAGGAAAATCCTAGTTCGAAGGGAAAGCATTGACATTTTGAAATTAGCTGCCATAATTTACGACTTGTTTTTCTCTCGAATTCGTTTGTACATTTTAAATCCTAGCATTATCGTTATTGAAAAAAGAAAGATTCCTAAAACTCCATAAATCCAATTGAAAGCATTTTTTAATACCACTAAAAAAACAACAGCAAACAAAATTATTGTCGCCCCTTCATTCCACAAACGCATAAAATTGGAAGTATATTTAACTTGATTATTTTGCAATTGCAAATAAATTTGGTGGCATTTAAAATGATAAATAAACAATAAAACTACAAAAACTAATTTCACTTGCATCCAGGACATACCTAGTAAATCTGGGTTTAAATGCAATAGTGAAAAAGCAAAAATAGTTGCTAAAATAGCACTTGGCCAGGTTATAATATACCAGAGGCGATAGGTCATTATCTTGTACTGGTTTTGTAAAATTTCCTTTTCAGGCGATGGCTTTTCGTTGGCTTCAATTTGGTAAACAAAAAGACGAACAATATAAAAAAGCCCTGCAAACCAAGTGATTACAAAGATAAGATGCAGCGATTTTAGGTAGTTGTAGTATTCCATATATTTTTTGTTTAAAGTTTAGAGTTTAAGGTTTAAGATTGTTAGACAACTTCAAACCTTAAACTTTAAACATTTTTACTTTGCCCAATTTTCAATCCAATTCGCAACAGTCTGGCACCATTCGTCTCCATCGTTCATACACGGAATTGCCATGAAATTTTCCCCACCGTGCTCTTTGAATTCGTGGCTGGCTTCCATCGCAATTTCTTCCAAAGTTTCCAAGCAATCCGAAACAAATGCTGGGGTTACCACCGCCAAATTCTTAATCCCTTTTTTGGGCATTTTGTTCACTTCCACATCAGTGTAAGGCGTTAACCATTTGTCACCCGCCAATCGAGATTGAAAGGTTTGGCTGTATTTTCCTTCTGGAATTCCTAAATATTTCACTACTTGTTTTGTAGTTTCATAACATTGGTGGCGGTAACAAAATTCGTGCGCTGGCGAAGGCGTGTTGCAACAAGACCCGTCAATTTTACAATGTGATTTTGTGATGTCCGTTTTACGAATATGGCGCTCTGGAATTCCGTGATACGAAAACAATAAATGATCGTATTCGAAACCATCTAAGTGCTTTTTAATGGAATTTCCCAAACTTGAAATGTAATCTGGTTTGTTATAAAACGCAGGTACAATGGTGAATTTCATTTCAGGGAAATACTTTTTTCTATGCTCTTCAGCCAGCTCTAAAATGGTCGTTGTAGAGGCCATCGCGTGTTGCGGATACAACGGAAACAACAGCACTTCGTCAACACCTTTGTCTTTCAATTCTTGCAATCCTTTTAAGATGGACATTTTGCCATAACGCATCGCTAAACCAACCGGAATTGAAGATAGTTGCTGTACTTTTTTCTGCATTCTTTCAGAAATAACAACTAATGGCGACCCTTCTTCCCACCAAATTTTTGCATACGCTGCAGCTGATTTCTTAGGTCTCGTTTGTAAAATTATCCCGCGAACCAATAAAGCGCGAAGCAAAAAAGGAACGTCAATTACGTATTTATCCATTAAAAATTCATCCAAATACGGCTTAACATCTTTTGGAGTTGGACTTTCTGGAGAGCCTAAATTGACTAATAATACACCTTTCATATTTTTATATTTATTTATAAA
>Ga0114975_10002334_pt1 | contig 13000 bp, 10 predicted proteins | sample S_130626_EF_Meta_FD_87031 | JGI IMG/M metagenome (GOLD analysis project Ga0114975, IMG submission 87031) | Freshwater microbial communities from Lake Simoncouche, Canada to study carbon cycling - S_130626_EF_MetaG | ecosystem: Environmental > Aquatic > Freshwater > Lake | place: Lake...
CAAAAAGCACTTCGTTTATAAAATCGATTGAAATTTTATCGCCAACAGCTACTTTCAAAGTGTTCTTTTCCAACTCTTTTTTGGTTACCACTTTTTCAAATAATGATTCTGGATAAGTAACAATTATTGCCGGTTTTTTTCGGGAATTGATTCGATTTAAAACCTCAGCGCGAAGCAAAACATTGGCATTATCTACCTCTTCAATTTGGTAAGGAATGCGAAAGGACCCTGGATAAAAAAGTACTTCTTTATCTCCAATTAATTGTTCAAGGTCGTTTAGATAATAGGCCGCGGCTTCTTTATCTTCAAAAATCATTAAAAATGGAAGTTCGGTTTTCTGAAAAAGGGAGTTAATAACAAACGATAATGAAGATCCAATTAACCCTTTAAGGCGAATTTTATTTTCTGAGAGTTTTAAAATTTCTGCAATTTGACTGACCTTGGTGGCTTTGTCATATTTCCCTACTACTACTGATTTGCTCAACTAAAATATGATTTTATCGGGTTGGAATAGCTCTTGAAGTATCTAACATTTGAATCAAATCGGATTCTCCTTCTTCTTTAGGAATAGTGTTTTTTCTAACTATTTCATCCAATTGATTTTGAAGTGATTGTAGTTGAATATTAATTTCTAAAACTAAGGCAACCACTTTATCGTCAGGAATTTCATCTAAATTGATGAATAGATTTAGCGAATTAATTTTAGAAATTAAAACTGAGATTCTGCTTTTTACCTCCGGTTTATTGTAAGCCATTGGAATGTTGTTGTTTAATTCTGCTACTTTTTTAGAAAGTTCTTTGGCTTTTTTCTGGAATGCTCCAATGGTACTTTTGGGTTTGCTATTTAATTCCATTAAAAAACCACGCCATTCCCGCCACATTGAAACCAATCCTTGTGAAGCAGGATTTATGGGATTGGCATTAAAATTCCATCCTTTATTGATATTATTAAAAATCGTTTCTTTCTTTTTGGCGTCTTTCGCAATTTCAATTAGGCGTTGTTCCTTATTGTCTTGACAAGAAAAAAAGAAAAAAAGTGCTATCAAAAAAACGGTGTTTTGAAGTTTCATTTTAATATTAATTTGATACAAAGTTACAAAGGTAATTCTAGAAATACGAATTTTGAATAATTCTCATTAAAAATGATTTTAAAATCCGAAATTATTATATTTGTAGTCTAAATATATCAAATGACTACAAAAATTCTAATTATCGGGGCTTGCGGACAAATAGGGACGGAACTGACTCAGAAATTACGCGGAATTTATGGAGTAGAAAACGTAATCGCCTCTGATATTAGAAAACTAAATACCGACGTGGTGAATTCGGGGCCATTTGAAGTCATCAATGCATTGGATTTTAATCAAATTCAACATCTTGTAGAAATACATGAAATTGATGAAGTTTATCTGATGGCCGCATTGTTATCGGCAACAGCCGAAAAAAACCCTGCTTTTGCTTGGGATTTAAATATGAATTCCCTTTTTCATGTTTTGAATTTGGCGAAAGCCGGAAAAATAAAAAAAATATTTTGGCCTTCTAGTATCGCTGTTTTTGGGCCTACCACTCCAAGAGAAAATACGCCTCAATATACCATTATGGAGCCGAGTACGGTTTACGGAATTAGTAAGCAAGCCGGTGAAAGATGGTGCGAATATTATCATAATACCTATGGCGTTGACGTGAGAAGTATCAGATATCCCGGCTTAATTAGCTGGTCGTCACCTCCGGGTGGCGGAACTACAGATTATGCAGTGGATATATTTCATAAGGCAATTTCTAATAAAAAATACGACTGTTTTTTATCTTCAGAAACCAAAATGCCAATGATGTATATGCAAGATGCAATCGCGGCTACCATTCAAATTATGCAAAGCCCTAAAGAGCAAATTAAAATTCGTTCCTCCTATAATTTAGCGGCAATGAGTTTTACTCCGGCTGAAATTGCTGAGGAAATTAAGAAACACATCCCCGAATTTACGATTACTTATCACCCTGACTTCCGTCAAAAAATTGCTGACAGTTGGCCGGCAAGTATTGATGACAGTGCTGCTAGAGAAGATTGGAATTGGGAACACCAATTTGATATTTCAAGCATGACCAAAGACATGTTGGACCATTTGGAAAAATAATGCATAATTATTTATCGCTTACATTTAACAATAACAACAAAATAAAGTTACTTACTTTTGTATCCTTATGAAAAGGATTCCAAAATCAATAACATTAAAATTAGAGCAACGCGAGCAAAATAATTCTTTGCGAAAATTGGCATTGCCAAACCATTTAATCGATTTTGCTTCCAATGATTATTTAGGATTTTCCAAATCAGAAGTTATTTTTAATAGAACGCATTCCTTTTTAATTGATAATAATATAATTCAAAATGGGGCAACTGGATCCCGATTGTTGTCCGGAAATCACTCTATTTATCAAGAAGCCGAAAACTACATTGCCAATTTTCATCAAGTCGAAAGCGCATTAATCTTTAACTCTGGTTACGATGCTAACGTTGGTTTTTTTGGATCTGTTCCTCAAAGAACCGATGTAATTCTTTTTGATGAATTATCGCACGCATCGATTCGGGAGGGAATTCAACTTTCCAATGCCAAATCGTACAAATTTCAACACAATGATTTCGAAGATTTAGAAAGAATACTTCTTAAATTATCAACTGATAAACAACAACCATCAACCATTTACGTCGTTACCGAAAGTGTTTTTTCTATGGATGGCGACACTCCAAATCTTGCAGAGCTAGTAGAACTCTGTAACAAATACGATTGCTTTTTAGTTGTAGATGAAGCCCACGCTTTGGGAGTTTTTGGAGATAATGGTGAAGGATTGGTCCAAATGTTGGGTTTACATGACGAAGTTTTTGCAAGAATTATGACTTTTGGAAAAGGATTGGGTTGTCATGGCGCGGCCATTTTAGGAAGTAAGAAACTAGGTGATTATTTAGTTAATTTTGCTAGGAGTTTTATATATTCAACAGGACTTTCACCTCATTCGGTGGCAACCATTTTAGTAGCCTACCACAATTTGAAAACCGAAAAAGAAGCGATTCAAAACTTGAGAGAAAACATCATTCATTTCAATCAAGAAAAAAAACAATTGGGTTTAAACCCTCTTTTTGTACGAAGTAAATCGGCAATTCAAAGTGCGATTATTCCTGGAAATCAAAAGGTGAAAAATAGTGCCCGCCAACTTCAAGAAAGAGGTTTCGATGTAAAAGCGATACTCTCTCCAACCGTTCCCGAAGGTCAAGAACGACTTCGGTTTTGTTTGCACAGCTATAATTCGAAAGAAGAAATCTCGGAAGTATTAAAATTTCTTGGCACAATATTTTTTTAATAAATATTAAACTCAATTACCTTGCGAACTTTGCGATTTCTTTGCGAACTTTGCGGTTAAATAAGACGAAAAGAATAGAGATAAAGAAATAATAGATTTTTTCTTTGCGCTCTTTGCGAATAACTTTGCCTCCTTTGCGGTTAAAATTTAATTATGAAATTATTTATAACAGGAATATCAACCGATGTCGGAAAAACCATCGCTTCAGCAATAATAACAGAAGCGCTTGAAGCTGATTATTGGAAACCCATTCAAGCGGGAGATTTAGATTGTTCTGATAGCCATAAAATTCAGAGTTACCTTTCCAATAGTAAATCAATTATTCACGAAAATAGCTACAAACTAAATACACCCGCAAGTCCGCATTTAGCGGCAGAATTGGACGGAATTACAATTGATTTAAAAAAAATAATTGAACCTAAAACGAATAATAATTTAATTATTGAAGGCGCCGGTGGTGTTTTAGTGCCTTTAAATAGTTCCGATTTTGTTATCGACTTGGTTCAACCCGACTACAAAATTATTATTGTTTCAAGACACTATTTAGGAAGTATAAACCATACGTTATTAACAATTGAAGCCATAAAAAACAGAGGTTTCACTATTGCTGGAATTATTTTTAATGGTAATGAAAACAAGGCTACCGAATCGTTAATTTTGAATTATTCGAAAATAAAATTCATTGGCAGAATTGAGGAAGAACCTTATTTTGATCAAAATGTAATTACTTATTATGCCAACTTATTTCGAAAAAACTTATTGAAAATAGAATTATGAGTGATTTAATTTCCCCTTCGGGGATTAGGGGGCTTACCGAAAGAGACGGGCTACATATTTGGCATCCTTACACGCAACATAAAACTTCAAAACCGCCTATTGCGATTGTGAAAGGAGAAGGAGCTTTGCTTTGGGATGATTCCAATAAAGAATATATTGATGCAATCGCCTCTTGGTGGGTCAATCCGTTTGGGCATTCCAATTCAATTATTGCTGGCGCTATTTACAAGCAATTAACCACATTAGAACACGTTTTGTTTGGTGGATTTACTCATGAACCAGCGGTTATTTTATCTGAAAGACTTATTGAAATCTTACCCAAAAATCAAAATAAAATTTTCTTTTCCGATAATGGATCGACCGCAGTTGAAGTGGCGATTAAAGTGGCATTGCAGTATTTTTTCAATAAAGGAGAAAAGAAAACTACGATAATCGCCTTTGAAAATGCTTTCCACGGTGACACCTTTGCAGCAATGGCAGCAAGTGGAATATCATTTTACACCCAAGCCTTCGAGGGAATGTTTATTGATGTGGTTCGTATTCCTGTTCCAGTAAAAGGTCAGGAAGAAGCAAGTTTTCAAGCATTGGCTCAAGCCATAAAAAACAATAATTGTGCTGCATTTATTTTTGAACCATTGGTTTTAGGTGCAGCGGGAATGGTGATGTATGAACCGAAACAACTCGATAAATTAATAGAGATTTGTAAAGAAAACGGGGTTTTAACAATAGCCGATGAAGTCATGACGGGCTTTGGGAAAACGGGTAAAACGTTTGCTTGCGATTATTTAGTTGGTCAACCCGATATGATGTGTTTGTCAAAAGCGTTAACAGGCGGGACAATTCCAATGGCAATTACCACCTTTACTGAAGATTTATTTCAAGCTTTTTACAGTGATGATATCAATAAAGCGTTGTTTCACGGACATACCTTTACTGCAAATCCAACGGGATGTGCGGCAGCTTTAGCCAGTTTGAAATTACTTCAAACACAGGAAATGCAAGCCAATATAGCCAGAGTAAATCGAAGTCATTTGGCCTTTCAAAAACACATTAAAAACCATCCTAAAGTTGTAGCAACAAGGGTTTTAGGAGTTATTTTTGCATTAGAAATAAAAACCGAATCCCAAGCAAGTTATTACGGAACTTTACGAAACCAGCTTTATGATTTTTTCATTGAAAATGGAGTGATTTTACGCCCTATAGGAAACATTGTTTATATTTTACCTCCTTATATTATTGAGAACGACCAACTTCAAAAAATATACACTGTAGTTGAAAATGCATTAGATATTGTTTAAGATAAAAGAACACTTTCATTGCGATCTTTGCGAAAAACTTTGCGACCTTTGCGGTTAAAGAAGACTAAAAGATAATAGACAAAGAGATAATAGATTTTTTCTTTGCGACCTTTGCGTTAAAAGATGACGAAAAGAGTATGGACAAAGAGAAAATAGATTACTTTCATTGCGATCTTTGCGAAAAACTTTGCGACCTTTGCGGTTAAGTTTTATAATTTATAATTAAATAAACCCTTTGCCTACAACGATTTCAATTACCGCCATTGTTTCCATTTCTGGATTAGGAAATGATCCGAATTCTATTTGGCAAAACTATTTGAATGATAATCATTGTTTTATTGAAACCACTATTGGAAATCAAAATACCGCTATTGCTCCTCTAAATTCTGATTCCAAAAAAGAAATAGAAGAATTAAAAAAATCAGATTCGAAATACAAATCACTTGATCATTCGGTTTTATTTGCAATAGCTGCCTCCCGAAAAGCGATTAAAAATGCAGGCTGGCAGAAAAATGATACCTTCGGAATCAACATTGGATCGTCCCGTGGGGCAACCGAATTATTTGAAAAGCACCATTTGGATTTCATCCAATCTGGGAAAGCAGAAACGTTGGCCTCGCCAACTACGACACTTGGAAATATCTCTTCTTGGGTTTCTCATGATTTACAAAGTCAAGGGCCTGAAATTTCACATTCTATAACCTGCTCAACGGCTTTACACGCCTTATTAAACGGTATTGCTTGGCTAAAATCGGGTATGGCTGAGAAATTTTTGGTTGGTGGTAGCGAAGCTCCTTTAACCGAATTTACGATTGCTCAAATGCGAGCGTTAAAAATTTATTCTAAAAATAATGACGAATTTCCTTGTCGTGCCTTAGATTTAAATAAAAAACAAAATACCCTTGTTTTGGGAGAAGGAGCTTCGGTTTGTTGTCTTGAAATAGGAAGAACCGAAAATACTATCGCAGTTATTGAAGGAATTGGTTATGCTACAGAAATTTTAGAACACAATGTTTCTGTTTCTGCTGAAGCCACATGTTTTCAAAAATCGATGAAAATGGCATTGGAAAATACGAACTTATCCGAAGTTAATGCTATTGTAATGCACGCTCCGGGAACTATAAAAGGCGATTTATCGGAATACAAAGCAATTCAAAAAATATTTGGCAATGACCTTCCTTTGTTAACTACCAACAAATGGAAAATCGGCCACACCTTTGGAGCCTCAGGAATGTTGAGCATTGAAATGGCCATTTTGATGTTACAAAATCAAACGTTTATCGGAGTTCCATTTGCGCAAGCGAAAACCCAAAAGAAACCATTGAAAAAAATCTTGGTCAATGCCGTTGGTTTTGGGGGAAATGCGGTGAGTGTATTGTTGAGTTTGTAAGTTCTTTAGATAAGAGAGGGAAGACGAAGAGATATAAGACTGGGAACTTTGCGGTTAATTTTTAGAACTTTTTTTCCAATTCTTTTACTTTTTCATAAACCATATTACTTTCAAATCCTTTTCGGAGTAGAAAATCACAGAATTTTTTTCGCTTTTTTAAATTATCTTTCTCTTTCATCGACTGCCATTGCCTATCGGCAAGAAAATGAAAATTGGTATAATATTCTTCTTCCGATATTTCTTTAAGTGCTGTTTTTATATTGTAGGAAGAGATATTTCGGAACTTCAATTCGTTTACAATTCTAATAGTTCCCCAATATTTAATTCGGTGTTTTCCTCTTGCAAAACTGCAGGCAAAGCGTTCTTCATTTAGAAAATTCTGATCAATAAGGTGCACAATTATTAGATCGATTACTTGGGGAATCATGTTCATTCCTCGAAGTTTTTCGACCACTTCTTTGTGACAACGCTCTTGATAGGCGCAGTAATTCTCCAACTTGGATTGGGCTTCCTGAATGGAATAGGTTTTTTGAGAATTTTTTTCCAAAATTTATTGATTGTCTATCGGAAATAGAAAAAAACTAGGCATTTGTTTTGCCAGAGGCCTCTAAATTCTTTTCGATTTTATGTCCAGGTCTAGACCATTTTGGCTTTTCTCCTAACGATTGATATTGAGAATCTTCGGCCTCAACAGTAGTTGGTTGAGATACCTTAACAAATGGTTTTTGAGGAATTAATCCTAATGTTTCAAACATTTTCATGTCTTCATTTACATCTGGATTTGGAGTTGTCAATAATTTATCTCCAGCAAAAATAGAATTAGCGCCAGCAAAGAAACACATCGCTTGCCCTTCACGGCTCATGTTCATTCTACCTGCAGAGAGACGAACTTGAGTTTCAGGCATTACAATTCTAGTGGTGGCTACCATTCGGATCATTTCCCAAATTTCAACTGGTTTTTCTTCTTCTAGTGGCGTTCCTTCTACAGCAACTAAAGCATTTATGGGCACCGATTCTGGTTGCGGATTTAAAGTAGAAAGGGCAACTAACATTCCTGCACGATCTTCAATAGATTCTCCCATTCCAATGATTCCCCCGCTACAAACGGTAACATTGGTTTTACGAACATTTTCTATAGTTTGAATACGGTCTTCAAAACCGCGGGTAGAAATGACTTCTTTATAATATTCTTCAGAGGTATCTAGGTTGTGATTGTAGGCATATAAACCAGCTTCGGCTAAACGATGGGCTTGGTTTTCAGTAATCATTCCCAACGTACAACACACTTCCATATCCAATTTATTGATGGTACGAACCATTTCTAAAACTTGGTCAAATTCAGGGCCGTCTTTTACATTTCTCCAGGCTGCACCCATACAAACTCGAGAAGATCCGCTAGATTTTGCTCTTAAAGCTTGCGCTTTTACTTGGCTCACCGACATTAAATCGTTGCCTTCAATTTCAGTATGATAACGAGCTGCTTGAGGGCAATAACCACAATCTTCTGGACATCCACCTGTTTTTATGGATAGCAATGTAGACACTTGAACTACGTTTGGATCGTGTGCTTTTCTATGTACTGAAGCTGCTTCAAAAAGCAAATCCATCATAGGTTTATTGTATATCGCGATAATTTCGTCTTTCGTCCAGTTGTGTTTAGCAATGCTCATAATACCTTTTTTATGTTGCACCAAAAGTAGTTAAATTGTTGCAAAGAAGCAATATTGAATATTATATATAGAGGTAAAAGGCGCTATAAATTGTATTTCAAACTAAAAATAATATACCTCGGTTGAATAGTGTATTGGGACGTTCTTGTAGAAAATTGCGTGAAACTATCGTCGTTCAACGTGTTTGTATTTAACAGATTGGTAGCTGCAATTTTATATTCAAACTTACTGTCTTTTGTTTTTTGATAAATCAAGCTTGCGCTTAAAAAGGCATACTCGTTATTGACGGTTTTTTTGTTATTGGTATAATGATAATATTCATATTCTGAAACAAATGAAAAGCTCTTTAAAAAGAAATAATCCAATTTTGCCGATGGTCTATCAGTATAAAACTTGGTTCCGTTATAATCGTTTGTTGTCAAAGAATAGCCTAATTCTAGGTTGGGTAAGTCTTTATAATTAGTAGCTAATTTTAAGGTGTAATTTTGTGTTAACGATTCTGTGGTTACAAAATTACTGTTTTGAATATTATTAAATTTTGACCAGTTCAAGCCTAAATTTAATGAAGCTTTATAATTTTTTGCAAATGATCTTCCGTAGTTGGCATTTCCTGAAAGTGATTCGTCGGCAAAATTAGAATTAATAGAAGATGAAACTTGGTTTATTCCAGTGAAAATAGCGCTTGACTTAACTGCATTTAAACGTTTTGTATAATTCACGTTAGCGAAAATATTCTCAAAATTAAACATGTTGTATTTAAAATAGCGTAGAGAATGACTTTCAGACATTGCGTTTTCTAAATTTCTATTTCCTTGAAATAAGGAGTTATAATTGGTAAAAGTATACCCTGAAGTAAACTTATTAATGTCAGTAAAATCGGTAGTTATAGAGTAATTATACGTTAAAGTTTCTGCTTTTTTTATTTGATATAAAGCATATACATCTGGTAAAACTCGGAAAAAATTATTGTCCACTTTTGTTCCTAATTGTTGGTTATACGTTTTATAATAATGGGTTGAAAATCCTGGATTAAACGTAAATTTTCCTTTAATAAATTTGTAATGCAACCCTAAAAAAGCATCGTTAAAATAGTAAGCGACATCATTATTTTTATCTGCAGAATTCAAATCATTATTAGTTCCATTATCCAAAACTTGAAAAATATGAGAATTGAAATTCTGAAGCGAATAGGTATTTCCGAAAGTAAAATTAATATTGCTTTTTGGAGTTACCATATAATAGTAATCCACCTTAGCGTCTAATTTGTTGGTTTTTACAAATCGGTTTTGATTGATATTGTATCTATTTTGTGTTTGTAATCCTAAAATTGGAAAAGGATTCTGACCTAAATTGGCATTATAAAACGGGTCTTCATCCTGATATAAATGTTGAATTTCTACATCAAAAACGCTTTTATCACTTTTAGTATAATACAAGCTCATATTTTGAGTTAACGTTACCGGATTTTGCTCCTTGAAAGTGGCAATGTTTTGATCTGGAATAGTTGGAGGCGTTCCGTTTGTTGCTGTCGCAAATGATTGAGTGAATAAATTGTTATTTTCGTCTTGCTTAGAATTTTTCAATAAAGCATCGTAATCGAATTGAAGATTGGTAGTTGGTTTATAGCTTGAGCTAAATTTAAAAAGCCCTAAATTACTAATTTGGTGCGTGGTTTCTTTGGTATTTTGATTGGTGTTTAAAGTTCCTAATGGGCTTCCTGAATCAGTTCTACTAGTTTGAGAAACCGTTTCTAAATCGGTTAAAGTTTTAGAAACAATAGCAAATCCACTTAAATTCCATTCTTTGGTAACATTATAAGAAAAATTGCTTGCGCCAAATTGGGTTTCAATTTCTTGAGCTCTATTATTACGTAACATTGAAATTCCAAGGTCATTTGAAGAAACATTAAAGTTGGTTCCCCCTTTTTTCATCATTCCTCTAAAGCCTCCCGTGAATTTGAAATAATCCTGAACCGTAAAAGGTAATTCACCAATATTATTAAAATTAGAAATTAAATTAATACTGTATTTTGGACTGTAGTAAAATAGCTTTGGGTTGGCAACATACCTGTTATTATTATTTTCTTTTCCATATCCAGCATTCATATCTCCAAACCAAAAGTTCTTTTTCCCTTTTTTAAGTTTGATGTTCATCCCTATATTTTCGTCCCCATTCTCCAAGCCTTTCAAGGCAGAAACGTCATTAAAATTTCTTAAAACTTGAACTTTATCAATCGCATCTGCGGGAATATTTTTAACCCCTAATTTAGTGTCTCCATCGAAAAAGTCTTTCCCTTCAACCATTAATTTGGTTACTTTTTTTCCTTCCACTTCTATTTCACCATCGGCATTTACTTCAACTCCAGGTAGTTTTTTTAGAACGTCTTCTAATTTTCTTTCCGTACCTGATTTAAAAGAATCGGCATTGTAAACTATCGTATCTCCTTTTATCGAAACAGGCATTTCATGAACAATTTCAACACCTTGAAGTTCAATTCCTCCTGATTCTAAAGTAATATTTTGATTCATGTTTAAAGTGGAAGTTGAAATTGCAAGTTCTTTGGTTTGCATTCCTAAATAACTCACCTTGATAGAATAATTGGCATTGGGTTTCAAATTCAATAAAAACTTCCCTTTGTCATTGGTAATAGCATAGGCATCCATGGCTTTAGTGACAGTATTTACTGCCATAACATTCGCCATTTCAAGTGGGGATTTTCCAACATCTTGAATAACGCCCTCAAATTTTACGATTTGTGAAAATGAAACTGAAGAAATAAATAATATTATTAATAGAAGGGATTTTTTCATTACCTTTTTTTGATTTTTTTATTTGGTTATTGTCTTCCCATTCTCATTTGCATTCCGCCATTTCCGCCTCTTCCTTGGTTCATTTGTCTGAACTCTTCCATTTTCTTAACTACGGTATCATCGTATTCTTTTTGAGAAATTTCTTTTCCGTTGGTTGGCGCTTTAATTTCCACTTTTTCTTTGGAATTCAATACGATTTTAGAACACAAAACAACCGTTTTACCATCGTTAACTTCTAATATCAATCCGGGTAATCCCCAGTAGTTTTCTGGACCTTGGCTAATTGGAATTTCGGGAGTGTACCAAGCCGTAATGGTGATTTCTTTAGGTAATTCGAAGTCGTCCATGAAGTTGGTTTTCTTTACTTCACCCTCTGGTTTCTTAGTTTCGTCTTTGGCTTCTTGCGCTTTCTTTTCTTCTTTTTTAGGTCTGAAATTTCTAAAATCAGCTTGGCTCACTGGTCGAACAGTAGTGGCTTTAAAGCAATTGTAACCTCCAATTAATTTCGTTTCGCCTTCCAATTTCCATGCGTAGTTTGGCAACGAATCTTTAATTAAAAATTCTTTTCCCATAAATTCTTTGTCAACCACATAGGTTTTTTCCTTCAAACTTTTATAATTGGTTCCACCGCCGCCCATCATCGAGCTCATCATTCTCATTCCGCCTTGACCACCTTGACCTGGAGCATCTAATTTTTCTTCTTCTTTATAAATGGAAGTTGTTTTGGTGAAATTTAAAATAAACGTTTTCTCAAACATTTTTTTCATTCGTTCTTCGATCATTTTTTGCATGTCGGGAGTCATGTCTTTGTTCCCTTCCATTCGAGTTTTGAAATCGGAAGTGCTGGTTTTTGACTCGTAAACAGCCATTCCTTGAAAATCTTGCGCGTGAACATTTGCAAAGGCTAAGGCACTTAATGCAAATGAAAGTACTATTTTTCTTAACATAAATTCGGTTTTTAATATTGTAAATTTAACTTTTGAGACCAGAAATAATTTTTTGTAATAGCCATTTTTGACATGCAAATAAAACGAATTAGAACAATTAAAGCTACAAATTTTATGTTAAAATAAAATTTTAAAAATGGAATATCTAATAACTTAAATTGTAATTTAGCGTTCGATGAAGTCATTTTTTCAAATAGTTTGCTTGTTTCTCTTTATAGTATTTTCCAGTCAAGGTCAAATTACTAAGGCTACCTTATTGTCAACCGAAGTAATTTCATCCAATCGCTTTTTAGCTATTGATGCGCTGTCCAATCGGTATTATGAAGAAAATGGGGTGTTATTCAAGATAAATACAGAGCACATTTGGCAATACAAAAATCTATCTTTGGGAAAAATAGTAAAAATTGACACTCAAAATCCACTTAAAATTGCGGTGTTTTTTGAAGGTTTTAATACCGTGGTTTTATTAGATAATCAGCTCAATGAAATTCAAAAAATTGCATTTATTGAAAATAAAAACTCTATAATTGCTAGTGCCATTGGAATTGCAGCTCAAAATAAACTTTGGATTTATGATGCTATTACTCAAAAAATAGGCCTATATAATTGTTTCAATGAAGATTTCAAACTAGTTTCAACTTCTTTTCCTGGGAATTTCAAACATTATGAATCTGATTTTAATCATTTTCAATGGATTGATACCGAATTGAAATGGTATTCTTGCAATTTATTTGGAGAAATTAATTTGATTGGA
>Ga0114975_10002336_pt1 | contig 12993 bp, 10 predicted proteins | sample S_130626_EF_Meta_FD_87031 | JGI IMG/M metagenome (GOLD analysis project Ga0114975, IMG submission 87031) | Freshwater microbial communities from Lake Simoncouche, Canada to study carbon cycling - S_130626_EF_MetaG | ecosystem: Environmental > Aquatic > Freshwater > Lake | place: Lake...
AGTACAAAAACTTGTGGGCGAAGGTATCAATCACGCAGGTATAAAACGGATCATCGAACTGGAATCAGCTGTTGCGAATATGGCTGTTGAAGTTGCCCAGCTTCGCATTGAAGTAAATGCGCTTATTGAGCAAAACCCACCTAAAGGATTAGTTGCCCGTCGTAAAGCTGAAGTTATTATCTACAAAGAAGATTAAGTTAAGCAGTTAACTCGTCCAGCCCACGATCCAAGTGTTGGGCCAACAGGTGAAACCAAAACCTTTTCAATCATCGTCGCGTAGACATCTCGGAAGTCGGTAGTAACCGCCAAATCACCTTTGTATAGGTTCTTTAATGATGGTTGTTCGCCGTAGAAACCACCCTTAACTCGATTTCCAATCACAAACATTGGGCCAGATGTTCCGTGATCCGTGCCCTGTGAACCGTTACCTACAACGCGCCGGCCAAATTCACTGTAGACCATGATCGTTACATCATTACTACGAGTCGTTACTTTTAATTGCCCCATAAAACGTGACAGTGAATCTGAAACAACACCCAATAATTCGGCTTGAGCATTTGCTTCGTTTGCATGTGTATCAAAACCACCAAGAGAAACAGACCACACCTTTGTCGGTGATCCTGCGGCAATTAGCTTTGCAACAACATCTAATTGCTGTGCCAAATTGCTATCCCCGCCAGCGTTTCCGCCGTTTGTCGTTGGCAAATCTGGGCTTACTGGTGCTGGTGATTTAAGCACCGGCTGCACAGTGCTGGAGACTGAAAATAAATTACGCATCGAAGTTGCAGCAGCGGCCATCAATTTTGAATCCTTTGCAACCGCGGTTGAAAGTTTTTGACACTGCGTTGCTAAATCACCTTTAGGAATAACCAATCCACCGAGCGGAAGAGCTGATCCGGATCGCTTTGCACCTGCTAACAATGGTGGCAGAACAGAACCTAGAGAGATTGCAAGCATTGAATCTTCAGGTTGTGTATCTACCCAACGGCCAAGCCAACCAGTTGAAATATGTTTTGCCGGAGATGCTGTTTGCCACTTTGCCATCGATGAAAAGTGCGAGTGATCAGGATCTGGATATCCAACACCGCGAACAATTGCTACCTTCTTTTGATCCCACAAAGTTTTCAAACCCTTCATTGCAGGATTAAGAGCAAGTTCGGCATCAAGTGGTAACACATCTGCGGCTTTGTACGAAATATCTGGGCGCGATGAGTAATAAATTGGATCCTTAAATGGAATGACAGTGTTCAAACCATCATTACCGCCATACAAAGTGATGACAACAAGTATTGGAGTATTAGCCGGTAGTGGTCGATCGATTGCTGCTTGTGCGATTTCTTCAATACTAAGTAGCGGTGCCGCAGCACCAACTGCCACAGCTCCTGTCGTTAGCTTTAAAAACTTTCTTCTGGTTACTGTATCCATGATCGGCTCCTAAGCACTCACGATAAATTCGGGGCTACACAATGCAAGCAACGCAAACTGCGCAGGATCACTTAATGAGGCACGCAAAGTTGATTGAGTGCGCGGGCTCCATTCGGCAACACCCAGCCAATCGGCACTTTTTATAACGCGAGTTCCAACAGGAATCTCTTTAAGTGCGCGCAAATCACTTTGTTTAATCAACCACGCCGCAAATGCGATCCGATACTGAGCTGTGGCAGATGACAACCAGGCTTCTGCAGCCGGCCAACCACCAACATTTGGCGGGTTAAATGGCACTTGGCCCAGCTTGTCTAAGTAATTCAGTAACTGTGCAGGTGTCTTTAACTGTGATGGGGTTAGTTCGAGCGCTCTACACGCTGCGATAAACCATTCAACGGGAGCTTTGACCAAATCGTTTTTTGTATTGCCCATTGCTGGATCATTAACCATCGCTTTGACCGCTGCAGAAATATCGCGACCAGCGAATGCACTCTTGGCTGCAAAATTTGCCGGCATATCTTCGGTACTTGAAATAAACCTATGCCATAAACGCTCTGCAATAAATGTTGCGTTATCTTCGCGGGCAACTAAGAAATCTGACAATGTTTCGCCAGTAAAAGCTTGTGTTGTTCCCAAAATAGTAACCGCTTTTGCGTCATGTCTTTTTGCATTGAATGTGACTTCACCGCTACTTCGTTTAACTTGATAACCAGTCAGTGCACGAGCAGCAGCTTTAACATCATCTTCGGTATATCGATCAACACCTAATACAAACAGCTCCATTAATTCGCGACCTAAATTTTCATTGGGTGCAACCAATGTGCTGTCTTGTCCATCTAACCAAAATTGCAAGGCACCATCATTTATCATTGCGCGAGACATGGTTTTAAAATTACCTAGACAGTTAGCACGCAGAGTATTGATTTGCCTAAACATTGGCATTGCATAATTAAGTTTGTCTACAGATGTTGCCCAGTGCCCGTGCCAAAACCAGGTCATTCGTTCTGTAAGACCGTGATCGCTTGAGGCCATACGATCTAGCCACCACAACTCCATTTGTTGGATTTGGTAACGCATTTCAATTGCAAACGGAACGACCTCTTTACTATTTGCAGCAGGTCGTTGGCCTAAATCTGTAATTTTTGGAACCGCAACTTTTGCAGCACCAGCATCGTTTGCCGGAACAGTTAAAACCTTAAGACGTGTTGCTTCAATGCCATCTTTAAGAGCTTGCGCATATTCGCCGGGACGAGGCCCAAAACCAAAGCGCTGCAACAATCGTGAAGTTTCTAACCTCTGTGCGTTCATGTGTTGAATATAGAGATCAACCCCCGTCACGGTAAGGTTAAAGTATGAATTCACATGAAACTCTGAAGGAACAAATCCTTACTAAGGCTGTTGTGCACGGCAAAGTCATTCTTTCGAGCGGGAAAGAAGCTGATTACTACGTGGATCTACGCCGAGTCACATTGGATTCACAGGCAGCGCCACTAGTTGGCCAGGTCATGTTAGAGCTGACCAAAGATCTTGATTACGAAGCGGTTGGTGGGTTAACACTTGGCGCCGACCCAGTGGCAACAGCGATGATGCATGTGGCCGCACGTCAAGGTAAAAAGATTGATGCTTTTGTAGTTCGCAAAGCAGAAAAAGCACACGGCCTACAACGCCGCATCGAAGGACCCGATGTAAAGGGAAAGCGCGTGCTGGCTGTTGAAGATACATCAACAACTGGTGGTTCAGTTTTAACAGCGGTTGAAGCCTTAGTTGAAGCTGGTGCAATCGTTGTCGGCGTTGCGGTAATTGTTGAACGCGGCGCAGAACCAAAGATTAAAGAAGCGGGCTATGAATACCGTGCCGCATATCAGTTAGCAGATCTAGGCCTTTAATTATTTTTTAAAGCGTTTTGACTGCCACTCTTTAAAAAGTTCAAAAAGTACTGGCACTAAACTTACAAAAATTATCAGACCTATAACCGGTAATAGGTACTTATCAACCGAACCCTTTAGAACATCGCCCAGAATAAAGCCAAGCCCAATAACGCCTTGCGTCCAAATTATTGCTCCAACTGAATTCCAGATCATAAATGTTTTCTTTGGAACACCGATGATTCCGCACATTGGATTTATAAGCGTACGAACAAATGGAACAAAGCGAGCTAAGACCAGCGCTTTACCAATTCCATACTTACTAAGCCATTTTTCTGTGGCAGCAACTTTGTGATGGTTAAAGACTCTGCCATCTGGTTTATCAAATAATTTCTTTCCATATCTTTCGCCAAACCAGTAACCAGCGGCACTTCCAAAAATTGCGGCAAAAGGTGAAAGCACAAACAACAAGACTGGATCTAGATGTGCATTTCCAAGAATCGCAGCACCTGAACCTGATGCAGCAACGCCTGCAATGAAGAGCAAGGAATCACCTGGGAAAGCCAGACCGATTAACAAACCAGTTTCGGCAAAGATTATGGCCAAGACGCCAATCAGTCCAAGATCGCCAACAATCGAATGTGCATCAAATAGGTTCATATGGAAGAGGTTATCCGTAAAAAGTTCTGCAAATACTTAACGGTTTGGTAACAAGTGCGTGTTTACTTAAATCACTCTTGCAATTGAGAGGGTTAACCCTTAAATTGCTCAAATCAACCAGCGTTAAACGATTAACTTAGGGGATTTAGGGCATTGAACAAGACACTCAAGGATGTGGCAGAGGCGGCAGGGGTTAGTTCTGCCACGGTCTCTCTTGTTCTAAATGGACGCTCCGTTGGCCGCGTTTCAGCTGATTTAGTAAGTCGAGTCGAAGATGCTGCCGATCGCTTGAACTATCGCCCAAATTTAGTCGCGCGAAGTTTACGAACTCATGAGAGTAAGACAATTGGAATTATCTCAAACGATGTAGCAACGACAACATTTGCCAGCGCTATGTTATCTGGTGCACAAGAAGTTGCATGGCGTAATGGTTGGTTACTTTTATTAGTTAACTCTAACGGTGAAGATGCGATGGAAAAAGCTGCGATTAGATCACTAGTTCAGCGAAATGTTGACGGTTTTATCTATGCAACTATGTATAACCAAGAGATTCAAGCACCTGATTCCTTAAAAGGGCAAAAGGTAATTTTGCTCGATTGTGTAGATGTGAATAAACAGCATGAATCAGTGGTTCCAAATGAATATCAAGGCGCTACAGACGCTGTTCAATATTTAGTTAATCAAGGCCATACGCAGATTGCTTACATAGGCACGAAAGAAAACACGATTGCTGGTCGCGAACGTCTAAAAGCTTATAGGAATGTTTTGAAGGCAAACAAAATTGAATTCAATCCTGAATATGTTGTTGAAGTTTCAAATGCAAATTCAATTGATGGATATGCAGGAGCCCAAAAATTATTGGCCTTAAAAACGCGACCAACAGCAATTTTTTGCTATACGGACCGCATGGCCATGGGCGCATACGAAGCGATCGCAGAGGCAAAGTTATCTATACCTCAAGATATTTCAGTAGTTGGATTCGATAATCAACTCAATATTGCAGACGCTTTACGTCCACCATTAACGACTGTGCAACTTCCGCACTTCGAAATGGGTGCATGGGCGGTCACTCGATTGCTTGAAGCAATTGATCCCGAGAATTCCGAACCACTAAAGGACCACGGACAGGTAATTGCCTGTCCGCTGGTAATTAGAGATTCGGTAGCTCCCCCTAGGAAATAAATCCTAGAAGGAGCACCACAAGAGTTGAACCCTCTTGTTGTGACTTTCAAATTGGAAGTCACGCCACAAAGAAAGGTAAACCTATGAAATCCAAGTGGCGCATCAGTTTAACAGCGGCAGTTGCCGTCGTTGGACTACTCGCTCCCGTGACTGTTTCAGCAGCAAATGCTGCGCCAGTTGAGATTCCGCTGTGGACACACAACGGCGGAAATGCTGGAGAACTTGCCGACGTAAATCTTGTCGTAAAGGACTTCAACGCTTCACAAGCAAAGTACAAAGTAGTAGTTAAAGCATTCCCACAGAGCAACTACAACGATGCAATTGTTGCTTCAGCAGCAGCCAATCGTTTGCCTTGCATCATGGATACAGATGCACCTGTTGTCCCATCATGGGTTTATGCAGGTTACTTAAGCCCACTAACAGTGGATAAGAAAATCACTGACAAGCTTCAAACATCTGTAAAGGGATTCCAAAACGGAAAACTCTACTCAGTAGGGCTATACGACGCAGCGATCGCTTTGCTAGCTCGCAAGTCAATACTTAAGGCCGATGGACTACGCACACCAACTGCTGCAAGTCCATGGACGCTAGCAGAATTCAATGAAGCTCTTGCAAAGGCAAAGGCATCAGGAAAGTACGATTACGCACTTTCTCTTGGAACAGGTTGGGATGGCGAGTGGTACCCATACGGTTTCTCACCACTTCTACAATCATTCGGTGGAGATCTAATTAACCGCAAGACTCTCAAGACAGCAGAAGGTTCTCTCAACGGAACAGCTGCAGTTGCCTGGGGCAAGTGGTTCCAAAACCTATTCACATCAGGTCTTGCTCCTAAGAAGGAGACAGCAGATCAACGTGACAATGGTTTCACTACTGGAAAGATTGCTTACCAGTGGAATGGTTCATGGGCTGCAAAGGGTGCTGCAACAGCATTAGGTGATGACTTCATTGCTCTTCCACCTCCAAACCTAGGAACTAAGGCATACATCGGTGGCGGATCATGGCAGTGGGCTGTTTCAAGCACATGTGCCAACAAGGCCGGCGCAAATGCTTGGGTTCAATATGCATTGCAAACTAAGTACCTAACAAAGTTTGCTGATGATCTTTTCAACCTCCCAATTACAGCTGATGCAACTAAGGCATCAAAGGTATTTGGACCTGGTTCAAAGTACTCAGCCTTTGCGACTTACTCAGCTACTTTCGCACTAATCCGCCCAGCAACTCCTGCTTACCCAGTGATTGCAAAGATCTACGAGACTGCTACAAAGGACATCATTAATGGTGCCGATGTACAGAAGACTCTAGATGGCGCAGTGGATCAGATCGATAAGAACCTGAAGGACAACTACTACTACGTAAAGAAGAAGTAGTACTCCTGCTGCTAAAAGCAGCACAAAGGGATAGCAGTAAAGACCTCATTTAGGTCTGGTGTGGTCGTCGGTAAAACGGCGACCACACCGCAACCCAAACAAACTAATTTTGAAAGGCGGCGCGTGATGCAAGTAAAGAGTAAAAAGCAGAACGCCGCGAAGAGAGCAGAAAACAAGACCGCACGATGGCTCGCTGCACCAGGTTTAATTTTAATTGGAATTTTTACGATTATTCCAATTACGCTTGCATTAACTTTGGGATTTACAAACGCCCAACTATTAGCGCCAACTAATCCTGATTTCACCGGATTGAACAACTTCAAAACTTTATTGGGTGTATCGGCAGTTACGCTTTATGCAGAAAAGAATCCCGACGGAAGTTGTATGAAAGATGAAACAGGCGCAGTTGCCTACGAACCTTTACGTCCGTTAACACGTGATGACAGCCCGCGTAAGGATTTGCGAGGAAAATCTGAGTTTAAGCGTATTTTTGCAAATGAAAAAGATTGCTCGATAAAAGTTATTGTCGCAGGGGATCCGGTTTTCTGGCGCTCTCTAAGTAATACATTCTTTTTTGCTTTAATTGTTGTTCCAGTTCAAGCTGGGCTTGCGTTGATACTCGCACTTCTTGTTAACCAAAGGTTAAAAGGTCGCAACTTCTTCAGAACCGTTTACTTTATTCCGACACTTTCTAGCATGGTTGTGATTTCCATGTTGTGGCGCTTTATGTATCAACAAGACGGTTTAATCAACAAGTCAATTGCTAACTTTATGCCGGGGTACGCACCAATTGATTGGTTGGGAAATCCAAAAACTGCGATGCCAGCAATTATTGTTTTATCAATTTGGCAAGCCGTTGGGTATCACATGATAATTTGGCTAGGAGGATTACAAACAATTCCTGCCGAACTCTATGAAGCGGTTCGTATGGATGGTGCAAATAAGTGGGATGAATTTAGACATGTCACAGTCCCAGGTTTACGCCACACATTTGTATTCATCCTGATCACAATCACAATTGCCGCTCTTGGTCTATTTGTACAAATCAATGTTTTGACACAGGGTGGGCCGTTGGACTCCACTTCCACCCTGGTGTTCCAGTCATTCACTCGCGGTTACCAGCGGCAAGAGATCGCCTATGGCTCAGCAATCTCATTCGTATTCTTCATATTGGTACTTGTGATCGCCTTAATTCAACGTTCTATGACAAAGAGGCTGGATACATGAAAATCAACTACGGGAGACTTGTTAGCTATTTCGCCGCCATACTTTTCACGGTAATTTTTGCTTTCCCGCTTATTTTCATGGTGATGTCTAGCTTGAAACCAGATTTCAACCTTCTACAAGATGTTGGCACAATGCGTTCTTTTTTGCCAGTAGGTCCAATTTCATTTGATAATTATGTTGGAGTCTATGATCGGATTCCGCTATTGCGTTTTATTTTTAACTCTCTCCTAGTTTCAACCATAACTGTGGCACTTGGATTGTTTGTAAATAGCATGCTGGGATTTGCTCTGGCACGCATGGAATTCCGAGGAAAAAACTTTGTTTTTGCTGTCATTATTTCCACGTTGATTTTGCCATTCGAAGTTCTTGCTATCCCACTTCTGTATTTGATGGTGAAAGCTCCATGGATTAGTTTCGATGGAGGCTTCCACATCACACAAGGAATATTTAACAACTACCAAGTGCAGATATTGCCATTTATCGCTAACGCAGTGTCAGTTTTCTTGTTCATGCAGTACTTCAAATCACTTCCAAAAGAACTAGACGAAGCCGCACTAGTAGATGGTGCATCGTGGTTCATGATTTACCGAAAGATCGCAATGCCACTTGCTGGCCCTGCCATTGGCACTGTCGCAGTTCTGACCTTCTTGCCAATGTGGAATTCGTACATTTGGCCAGTTATGACAGTCCAGGACGAACAATTCCGGCCGATCATGATTGGCTTGCAATATTTCTATGTCAATTTCGGCACAGCATGGGGACAGATCATGGCGTACTTAACCATTTTGACTATCCCGGTCGTAATTTTGTTCCTTTCGATGCAACGATTCTTTGTAAACAGCATCGCAACTACCGGTATCAAAGGTTAACTTGAAACATAAGTCAATATTTCTCAGCAGCTTAACGGTAATTACATTATCTATCGTAACGATTAGCCAAGTAAATGCTTTTAACACTAAACCTAATGCAAAAGAAAGTGCGGTAATGGCCAAGTACGACGAGCAGTACAGACCCCAGTTTCATTTCACTCCAATGAAGAATTGGATGAATGATCCGAATGGTTTGATATATCTAGATGGTGAGTACCATCTTTTTTATCAATACAATCCATTCGGAATTAAGTGGGGTCATATGTCTTGGGGCCATGCCGTAAGCAAGGACATGCTTCGCTGGAAAGAATTACCTGTTGCTATTCCTGAGGGAGACGACGAAGCCATTTTTTCTGGCAGCGCTGTATACGATAAAAACAATACAAGCGGGTTGGGATCTAAAGAGAATCCACCATTAATTGCTATCTACACCGCGCATTCGGATAAAAAGAAAATCCAAGCGCAATCAATCGCATATAGCCTCGACAAAGGACGCACCTTTACTAAGTACAGCAAAAATCCAGTTCTTGATTTAAAACTCCAGCATTTTAGAGATCCAAAGGTTTTTTGGGACTCTGTTCGGGGTAACTGGGTAATGGTCGTTGTGAAAGCTAACGAGAAGAAAGTAGCCATCTTTACATCTGCGAACTTAATCAATTGGGAACACCAAAGTGATTTTGGGCCTTTAGCGGCACAAGGAGGAGATTGGGAGTGTCCTGATTTAATTCAACTTCCGATAGATGGCGATACAACAAAAAAGAGTTGGGTAATGATTGTTTCACTCAATCCTGGTGGGGTTGAAGGGGGATCCGGAACTCAATACTTTGTCGGAAACTTTGATGGTAAGAGCTTCAAACCATCACAAGATTATCAAAAACCTCAATGGATTGATCACGGCAAGGATAATTATGCAGGAGTTACCTTTAGTAACATGCCAGATTCACGAAATGTTTTAATTGGGTGGATGAATAGTTGGCAATATGCAAGCAACCTACCAAAATTACCGTGGACGGGTGCAATGACAATTCCTCGAGAGTTAACTCTTGCAAACTCTAAGAATGGCTTATCTCTAGTATCAAATCCGATCAAAGAATTGACATCACTCCACAGTGGTAAGACATACAAAGAATCAAACATAAAAGTAAAAGGCTCTTATAATTTGAAGGGTATATCCGGTCGTGAACTAGATATAACTATGACAATAGTTCCCAATAAGACCGGGAAGAGTGGGATAAACGTTCTATCTGGAAATAAGGAGTTCACCCAAATTGGGTACGACGCAAATTCCGGAGAAATATTTCTAAATAGAGGAACCTCTTCTTTGAGTATGGCAACTGTTGAATTACTTGGAACTCAGAAAGCTTATGTCGGAAAGCAGAAAGAAGTTACATTAAGAATCGTGGTTGATCGCTCATCCGTCGAAGTCTTCGGCTTAATGGGTGAAGTTGTGATTACCGATGTCGTCTTTCCGGATAACAAAAAGAGTGAAGGAATATCTCTATTTAGTGAGGACAAAGAGGTCACCATTAAGAGCCTGACGATCAATAAACTGGGAAGCATCTGGCGGTAGGCCCAAGCCTGACTGAGCCAGTTGTAGCCTTGGTAGGCAGGGGTTCCTCATCAATATGCGCGTAATAGATATGTGTAATTTGCCTTAAACAGGGTCTCCTGACCTACACTTCACCAGTCTCGCGCCTGACCCTCAAATTAGGGCGCCTGTAACTCCAACGGAGGAGAACCTATGCGTGCTTCAAGCACCGTATCGCTGGTCCAAGTGACCGGAACCAACCTGACATATGCCTACATCGTTCTAGGAATTTCCCTAGCTGCGCTGGCTATCGCCTACGGCCTACGCGCCCAGGTATTGGCGGCAAGTGATGGAACAGCAAAGATGCGCGAAATCGCAGAAGCGATTCAGGAAGGCGCGGCTGCATTCTTAGCTCGCCAGTTCCGCACCCTTTCCTACTTTGTTGCAATCGTATTTTTCCTTTTGTTCGCACTACCTGGCGACGCTGAAATCCGCATCGGCCGATCAATCTTCTTCTTACTGGGTGCGGCATTTTCCGCGCTAGTTGGATACAACGGTATGTGGCTTGCAGTTCGTGCAAATGTTCGTGTTGCAGATGCAGCTCGTAACAAGGATGGCGAAAAGGCTGTACAGATTGCATTCCGTACAGGTGGCGTCGTTGGTATGACAACTGTTGGTCTTGGCCTAATCGGCGCATCACTTGTTGTGATCATCTACCGCGAAAACGCACCAGCTGTTCTTGAAGGCTTTGGCTTCGGCGCAGCGATGCTTGCAATGTTTATGCGCGTTGGTGGCGGAATCTTTACAAAGGCAGCAGATGTCGGCGCTGACCTTGTTGGTAAAGTTGAAAAGCACATCCCAGAAGATGACCCGCGTAACGCAGCAACAATTGCTGACAACGTTGGTGACAACGTTGGTGACTGTGCCGGTATGGCAGCAGACTTGTTCGAGTCATACGCAGTAACACTTGTTGCAGCGCTAATTCTTGGTAAGGCAGCATTTGGTGATGCAGGCCTTATCTATCCATTGATCGTTCCAGCAATTGGAACAATCACTGCGGTAATCGGAATTTTCCTTACTAAATTGCGCAGCACAGATAAGTCAGCAATGACAGCGATTAACCGCTCATTCTTCTTGTCAGCAATTATTTCTGCGGGCCTAACTGCGCTCGCAACATTTACTTACCTGCCATCTGATTTCAAATTGCTAACTGGTCTATCACCAGAGGCAGTTGCAGCAGCAGGAGATGCAAACCCTCGTGTACTAGCAATTGGCGCAGTATTAATTGGTATCGCATTAGCTGCAGCTATTCAGGTGCTTACGGGCTACTTTACCGAGACAGGAAAACGTCCAGTAAACGATGTAGCAGCTTCATCTGAAACAGGTGCGGCAACAGTAATTTTGGCTGGTATTTCAGTTGGTTTTGAATCAGCTGTTTACAGTGCACTTCTAATCGCAGCAGCAGTATTTGGTGCGTTCTTACTAGGTGGCGGAAGCATTGTTCTTTCACTACTTGCAATCGCACTTGCTGGTACAGGTTTGCTAACAACTGTTGGCGTAATCGTTGCGATGGATACCTTCGGTCCGATTTCAGATAACGCACAAGGCGTTGCTGAAATGTCAGGCGATGTTGGTGGCGAAGGTGCAGAGATTCTTACAAGTCTTGATGCAGTTGGTAACACAACTAAGGCGATCACTAAGGGAATTGCAATTGCAACTGCAGTACTTGCAGCAACAGCATTGTTCGGTGCATTTACTGATGCGATCAAGCAAGCAGTTGTTGATGCCGGAAAGACTGCAGCAGATGTTGCACTTCAGTTCCAAGGTGTTCTAGATGTTGCAGACCCTCGTAACTTGGTTGGTTTGATTATCGGAGCAGCAGTTGTGTTCTTGTTCTCAGGTCTTGCAGTTAACGCGGTATCTCGCGCAGCTGGCGCAGTTGTTGTCGAAGTTCGCGAACAATTCCGCTTGCACCCAGGAATCATGAAGGGAACCGAGAAGCCAGATTACGCACGCGTTGTAGATATCTGTACTCGCGATTCACTTCGTGAACTAGTAACCCCAGGATTGCTTGCTGTTATGGCACCAATCGCGGTTGGTTTCGGTCTTGGTGTTGGCGCACTTGGCGCATACCTTGCTGGTGCAATTGGTACCGGAACGCTGATGGCAGTATTTCTTTCTAACTCAGGCGGTGCTTGGGATAACGCAAAGAAGATGGTTGAAGATGGCCATCACGGTGGAAAGAATTCAGATGCACATGCAGCAACAATTGTCGGTGACACTGTTGGAGATCCATTCAAGGACACAGCAGGCCCAGCAATTAACCCACTTATTAAGGTTATGAACCTTGTTGGTTTGTTAATTACTCCTGCAATTGTTTCTCTTGCACTTGGTGGAAATTCAGCTAAGAGCACGATGATTTCATTACTTGCAGTTGCTGTGATCATCGGTGCGTTAATTCGCAACCGTCGTCAAGCAACCTCAATTACTGTCTAAGTAGAAAGATTTCCCCACACTACTTATGGCGAAAGCAAAGACTGACCTGATCAAGCTGGTGATTGTTGAATCACCAGCTAAGGCCAGAAAAATTGGTGGATACCTCGGCGACGGATATGTCGTCGAGGCTTCCGTCGGTCATATTCGCGACTTACCTCAGCGCGCAGCAGATATTCCAAAAGAGTATAAAAAGATCGCCTGGGCTAAAGAGGGCGTAGATATCGAGAATGATTTCGCACCGTTGTATGTAATTAATCCAGATAAAAAAGCCAAGGTTGCCGAACTTAAAGCGTTAATGAAAAACGCCGAAGAATTAATTCTGGCAACGGACGAGGATCGCGAAGGTGAAGCGATTGCTTGGCACTTAGTAG
>Ga0114975_10002337_pt1 | contig 12988 bp, 12 predicted proteins | sample S_130626_EF_Meta_FD_87031 | JGI IMG/M metagenome (GOLD analysis project Ga0114975, IMG submission 87031) | Freshwater microbial communities from Lake Simoncouche, Canada to study carbon cycling - S_130626_EF_MetaG | ecosystem: Environmental > Aquatic > Freshwater > Lake | place: Lake...
AATGTTGATGCTGACCGCAAGGTGGAGTGATCGGTTAGATATTAATAACTTTTGGTCAGCACTTTTTGCATCATTAATAATCTCAATTGTTACTACATTTACAAATCAATTATTTAAAAAAGTTACTAAGTAATTGCTATGGGTGCTAATAATCAGATGCCCTGTGATTTTTGCGGGGCGCCATATGATCCAGTTTCAACTAGATGGTTATGTCCAAATTGCCATATGAAGACAAATTGCTGTGATGGTGCACCATGTGAAGTTATTGAAGTTAAAGCAGTTACAAAGAGCTAATTATTTAAGCAACTTTGCCATATAAGCCTCAACCTCATCTGGGTGACGTGGTAAGGCATTACTTAATATTTTAGCTCCTGATTGGGTAACCAAGATGTCATCTTCAATTCGCACCCCCACGCCTCGATACTCCTCCGGAAATAATGTGTCATCTGGTTGAATATAAAAACCAGGTTCAACAGTTAATATCATTCCAGCCTCTAATACCGCCTCGGCATACTGTTCTTTTCTAGCATGGGAACAATCATGCACATCAATACCTAGGTGATGGCCAGAGCCATGAAACTGCCACCTTCTATGCAGACCATTCTCTGGTTTTAAAGACTCTTCCGGGGTTATTGGCAGCACACCAAGCTCAGCTGCCCCTTTTGCAATCTCAACCATGCAAGCATTGTGAAAATCCTTAAACTTCGCTCCTGGTTTAACAGCAGCAATTCCTGCCTGTTGGGCCTTATAAACAATCATATAAATCTTGCGTTGGGCTTCAGTGAACTTTCCATTTACAGGAAATGTTCTAGTGATATCTGCGGTGTAATGGGATTCAACCTCAACACCGGCATCAATTAAAATTAAATCCCCAGGTAAAACATCGCCATCATTTTTAATCCAATGCAAAATACAGGCATGAGATCCAGATGCAACAATGCTTGGGTATCCATTGTCATTGCCTTCTAATCTTGCTCTGCCATAAAAGGCAGCCTCAATTACTCGCTCACCTCTTGGCACAGAGGTTGCAGCTGGAAAGACTCGGACCATATCAGCAAAGCCACGTACTGAGGCGTCGATCGCCTTTTGCATCTCATCAATCTCATACTGATCTTTAACTGCGCGCATTATTGAAATAAAGTTTAAAAACTCTTTCTCTGCCTCTTCATCTTCAGTAATTAATTTATCTATCGCGCTATCTTGACCACGAACTAAAAGCGTTTCTTTACTCTCTTTTAAGAACTCTTCAATTGATTCAATCTGGCGAACCTTTAATTGATACTTTATTTCAGTCTCTTCCAAGGTCATGCGCCGACCTATCCAAAACTCACCATGGCGGGCATTTTTATAAAATTCATCACTATCTCTTGGTGATCTTGGATGGATAAATAACAAAGCGTCATGGGATGAACCATTTGGTTCCATTACAAAGAGTGAATCAGGAACACAATCTGATGCAACAATGCCAGTAAACCAGCTATAGGCAGAGTGAGCACGGTATGGAAAATCTGAGTCATTACTTCTTACCTTTAAAGATCCTGAAGGAAAGATTAATCTTTTGCCAACATATTGTTTCGACAGCTTATCTCTACGTATTTTTGTGAAAGGAATTGATGGATGAGCAGTTATTCCAGTAAGTGGTGATGGCGCCCAACCTTGCATCATAAAATCGGTCATTGCTTCAGCAATTGGAATATCGTGTGTTCTCACTTCAAGCGCCTTTTCATTATTGGTACACATTGCACAAGAATACTCCACAAAATTGGTTAATTCTCTAGGCAAATCTTGTGCTCAGACTTCTATTTTTCTCTCCTTTTCAGAATTCTATCGACCACACCTGTTAGATATCTATTAAGCCATTTTTATTTAGTAGATTATTGCAGTGGATAATGCCCAAGCTCTTGATAGCGAGATTAACGAAATTGTAGTTGTTGGGCTTGGATATGTGGGCATGACAATGACTGCTCACTTATTAGATCGTGGTTTTAAAGTTTATGGGGTTGAGATAAGAGACGAAATCTTAGACAAATTAAAATTTGGGAAAAGCTACTTTCATGAACCCGGCCTTGACAACATATTGTCTCGATATCTAAAAACTGAAAATTTTAGATTTGGAAAAGTTATACCCAAAAATACAAGTAAAAGGCTATTTATGATAACTGTTGGAACCCCACTAAACAAGCATAAAGATGTAAATCTGGATCTAATAATCAATGCATCAAAGCAAGTAGCTGCTCAACTAAAAAATGGGGATCTAGTGGTACTCAGATCCACCGTGAAAGTTGGGACAACAGATGAAATTGTTGAACCAATACTCACTTCAACTAATGTTCAATTTGGCCTAGCGTATTGCCCGGAAAGAACTTTAGAAGGGGCTGCCTTAAAGGAATTAGGATATTTGCCTCAAATAATTGGTGCGAACACTAAGGCGGTATCCAATGAACTATTAGGCTTCTTTTCACGCTTAACAGATACTGTTGTAGTTGTTGCAAATACAAAAACAGCTGAAATTATTAAACTAACAGATAACATGCAGAGAGATGCAATTTTTGCAGTCTCAAATCACGTAGCAGATGTATGCAATATTAATGGAGTCAGGGCAAAAGAAGTAATTCACCTGGGTAATCTTGGTTACTCAAGAAATAAATTATTCAATCCAGGTCCCGTTGGTGGGCCTTGTTTAGAAAAAGACTCATATATTTTTTCTGAATCTCTGCCAATCAGTCAACGAAGTAGTTCTCTTGCACTAGTCGCACGCAAAGTAAACGAAGATATATTATCAAATGCAATTGGCTTTATTATGAAAATGATCGATTCTAAAATCAGAAATAATACAATAACTATTGCAATACTTGGAATGGCATTTAAAGGAGTTCCAGAAACAGATGATCTTAGAGGATCACCTTCGGTTGATTTAATTGAACAATTACAAGAAATATCAACATCCATTATTATCAGAAGTTGGGATCCATTAATAAAAGAACCTAGTATTAGTGGGGTTACGCAATATGAGAACATTGATGAAGCTATAACCGGTTCAGACGCCGTAATTTTAATGAACAACCACGAAGTCCTTGGGAAACTAGACTTACATGATATCTCAAAAAAACTTAGTAAGAACGCAGTTATTTACGATTTTTGGGACAGATATGATCCATTGCAAAGCTTGAATAATTCAGTCAAATATTTTGCTTGGGGCTACCATAATATTGGACTGAGTAAATAGCATGAAAAATTATTTAGTTACTGGTGGCTCCGGATTTATTGGATCCGCAATAACAAAAAATTTAATTAAAAAAGGGTACTCAGTAACAGTATTAGATGATTTTTCACGCGGTAATATCAATAAACTTGAAGACGTAAAAAATAGCATCAGTTTTGTTGACATGGATATCAGGGACTCTGAAAAAGTTATGAATATTTTCAAGAATAATGATTTCACTGGAGTAATCCACCTTGCGTATATTAACGGTACGGAAAATTTCTATACTAGACCGGAAGAAGTTTTAGAGGTAGCAATAAGCGGAATTCAAAATATAATTCAAGGAACACGACAAGCAAGAATTGATGAGTTCTACCTTGCTTCAAGTTCAGAGGTATATCAAAATCCTGAAATATTTCCAACACCAGAAGATGTTAAATTGGTTGTTCCAGATCCATATAATCCGAGATACTCATATGGCCTTGGCAAAATTATCCAAGAGTTCATGACGCTAAATTTTCTTAAAAATATTAAAAAAGTAGTAATTTTTAGACCACATAATATTTACGGCCCAGACATGGGCTTTGGACATGTTGTTCCTGAATTGTTTTTGAAAATAAAAGAATCTAAGGGTGATTTTATAGAATTGAAAGGTAGTGGTAAACAACAAAGATCTTTTTGCTATATTGAAGATTTTATAAGTGCGTTTGAAATTCTTGTAGGTATAGATACTCCTAGCGGTATTTATAATATTGGCTCAAATTTTGAGTCAGAGATTATTGAAGTGGCAAAAATAATTTCAAGCCTTTACAACCGTAAATTAGAATTTCGGACTTCTCAACCCCCACTAGGTGAAACGTCTAGAAGGTTACCTGATTTGTCGAAACTTAGAAATTTAGGATATGCACCAAAGTACTCAATTATTAATGGTTTAGAATTGTATAAATCATGGTTTGAAAGTGAAGGTAAAAACAAAATTGATAACCAATAATCCATTTGAAGGATTAAATCAAAAGAATTTAACTGCATTGATTACTGGTGCTACGGGCGGGATTGGTTATGCGACGGCTGTTAAATTATCCAAGTTGGGTATTAAAGTTATACTTGTTAGCAGAAACGGACAGAGGCTAAAAGAGATTCAAGAAGAAATTACTCTGTCGGGTGGATCAGCCGAGTACATTGTAATGGATTTTCTAAAGCAAAATTCCGTAGCGGAGCTAATGAATGAAATGAAATCAAGAAACATTATCCCTCAAATATTGATTAATTCACTAGGTGGTGTTTTTGAGTCAAAAGATTGGAGTGATGAAAATGTGTACAGAAATGTTTATCGACTCAATACAGAAGTTGCGATCGAGCTTTCTAATAGGGTTTTTCCACTCATGTCTGAATTTGGTTGGGGACGGATAATTCATTTTGGCTCACTCTCAACAAAAACTGGAATCAATTCTTTACCATATGTAGTTGCAAAATCAGCACTTATGAGTTTTGTTAAGTTTGCTGCGAATCGCTTTGCCGTCATTGATTCTAAAATAGTTATGACTGCAATTTCACCTGGACCAATTTCTGTTCCCGGAAAATACTTAAACAAAATTGAGACTGAATCTCCCGACAAACTCTTAGATTGGTTTGTAGAAAATCAGATTCCAACAAGGAGATTAGTAAGAATTGCGGAAGTAATAAACATAGTAACCTTTCTTATCTCAGAAAACGGTGACTACATGAATGGGTCTATTATAGAAATCGATGGCGGGGCAATTTAAATAATTATAGAAGTTTCAGCACGGTAAGTATCTGACTCATAATTTTTTCCTCCCCGTACACCTTCGGTAAAAGCAATAAACTGGGTATCATCTTCCAACATTTTCATAGCATGAATTTCATTATTATCTGATGTAATTACATCGCCCTCAACTGCAACCACAAATTGAGCAGGTAAATTCTCATCTAACTTCTTGTACCAATATTCCATTGAACCTTTGGTAATCAAAATACTTTGAACTGTTTCTTTATGATAATGGTTACCTCTTACTGCCCCTTTAACTGAGTCAATAACTACAACATGGTTTATATTCACACCAAAAAAAGCATCAGCAATTCTTCCACGATCATCTAAGTGTATTTCAAGATCTGAATTCTCATTTACAAAAATATTATATTTTTTCATATTTCAATGTATTTCAGATTTGGGTTAATTTTATTTAGCAAGTCACGTAAATCATTACCAAGATTCCAAGACAAAATAATCGCCCAACATTTTGAATCATTAGCCAAATAACTATCAGGAACAATCGGTATCCTAGTTAATGGAGTGTATTTACCAATTTTAAATGGGGAAGAGTCGGTTACAGCCGAGATAAGGGTGGAATTCAACCCAAAATAAGTTAAGAGTGTATTTGCTTTTGCGGCAGCTCCAATTCCAAAAATTTTTTGATCATCTCCGATTTCGTAAATCTTATTCATAGTTTTTGCTCTAATATGATTTATTCGCTTACTAGCCGCTGAGTAATATTCCGCAGTAAAAATTCCAGACGCTATTTCATTTTTTATCATTTCTTCAACAATTGAATTTTCAGTTTTAGTTTTAGTACCAATAATTCTCAGTGATCCACCATGAGAATTTACTATTTGAATATCTTTTATATACATTCCCGACTCTTGAATTATTTTCTGCATTGAGAAAACAGTAAAATAAGTTATATGTTCATGGTAAACCATATCAAATCTATTATTTTCAATTTGTGTTTTCCAATATGGCACTTCAATAACAAATATTCCAGTTTCTTTTAAAATTTGCTTAATACCAAGTAAAAAATCCAGTGGATCGTTTGCATGGTTAAATACATTATTAGCAATAAGAAAATCACTATTTCCAATCAGTTCTACTAATTCAGCAGATGTATTTAATCCAAACAATCTATTATGTGTTGGAATTCCATTTGCTATGGCTTGTTTAACCATACTTTCAGCTATATCAACGCCATTTACACTGTAGCCAGCATTCATAAGTAACGAACATAAATATCCATCGTTTGAACCAACCTCAACTACTGAATCACCAACTTTACCGCCCAAGGAACTAATGAGTGGTACAAAAGATGACCAATGATTACGGAAAAAAATTGAACTACTTGAAGTGTACGAATAATCAACTTTATTATAACGCTCAATTGCCGGAGTTAAATATTCGTTGTGTAGTAGACCACTAATTGGATCTAATACAACACTTAGAGGATAAACCGGCTCACTATAAGGTAAATCTTGTGGTGACAAAAAAGAATCCGCAAATGCATGCATACCAAGGTCTAAAACCTTCAGTATTGAATTGTTAAAAACTAAAGATTTATCAAGTTTAATGGCAGCAGAATCTTTCATAGTTTAATCTTACTAGATTTGAAGAGATATCTCCATTAGCACTAGGTAATATCTCCTGATTTATACCATCGACTAAGATTAAGTAATCAATTCTAACTATTTGAATAAGCTCGCAATTAATTTAATAGCTGGCTCAAGAGAAGGACGTTTAATTAGCAGTGGTTGTTCGTAGATAGATTTATATAAAGAAGAATCATGATCAATTTCTGTTATATATTCTGACCATGATGATAGATTATCAAATTCAAATAAATTTATAATGGATTTTGGGTTCAGATAACCCAATTTATCAAAGCCATTATAGAGAGGTATTGCATCGCAGATATAGGCTTCAAATGGTTTTTCGGTTATATAACCCGGATAAATGTCATTTTCGAAACACAGAACGTAGTCATATAGATTTGCTATCTTATAAGGGGTCTGCACAATTTTTCTTACAGAACTGCCATAAACATCTACCGGTCTAGTTTTAGACAAAATTTCTAAAGCATGAAGTCGTAGAGGATAAGTTTTACCAATAAATGACACACAAAATTTCTTTTTTTTACGACTAAATATCCGCCCTTGTAGCAATTGATCAATTGTAGGGACATTATTTCCCCAATAAGTTTTTTTAGTAGAATTAAACAGGTTGGTACTTGTCCAGTACCAAGCTGGAAAATAAACAGATCTATCTGAGGGAAGGTTAGTATCAAAGGAAAAATATCCATCCCAAGTACCTTGAGGTGGTCTACTATTTTCACCTGTAAACCAGATATTTCTTTTTGCTGTTTTATTTGGCTGGACTCCAACTGCCAAATCTCTGCGAGAAAGGTGTTTACCTTTCGTAAAAGTTACATATCCACTTCTAACAAGCCTTTTAATTATCGGGGTTGCTATTTCGTCAGAAGTTGGAGAATAAGGACCAGTAATTTCGAGATCTATGTTTTTTGAATTATTAACCACAATTTTGACTTTTTCAGAAGTTGCAATTTCAACTAGCTCTTTAAAATGCTGTTGTAATCCCCCAAATCCTTGGTGAGGTAAAGCATCACTTGATTCTCCCATGTATCGAAAACTTAACGTAATCACTAACCTACGATATCAGAATTACTCAGAAGGTACTGATATATTTATTTGGCATTTACTGATTTTACCTACAAAATAATTTAGATAGTGATTAAAATAATCTCATTTTAATTAGAGTGCTGTAGCACTATCGAGAATTAAATTAATAAAAATCTTAATAAACTCATTTACTTGGTCATTTTGGTCAACAATAAGGGGATTTAGCCATATTCTACTTCTATGGGTAAAATGATAGTGTTGGAGACGTCGCATAGCCCGGTCTAGTGCGCCTCACTGCTAATGAGGTTAACCCCTAAAGGGTTTCGGAGGTTCAAATCCTCTCGTCTCCGCCAAAATAAAATAGGTAATAAACAAAATTGGGGGGAATTTGCCTACCTTTAAAATCGCAATTGTTGGTGCTGGCCCTGCCGGTTACTTCACCGCCCAAGCATTACAAAATGCTCAAACTGAAGAGCTCACCTTTGCCATCGACATGATTGAACGCCTTCCCACCCCATGGGGGTTGGTAAGAAGTGGTGTGGCCCCTGATCACCCAAAGATTAAAACTGTTTCAAAGGTTTTTGAAAAGATTGCTAAGGAGCCAAACTTTAGATTATTTGCCAATGTTGAGTTGGGTAAAGATGTATCCCTTAAAGATTTACGAGATCAATATGACGCAGTAGTTTTATCAACTGGTGCTTCAAGGGGGCGAAAGTTAGGTATCCCAGGAGAGGAGTTAGTCAACTCATTATCTGCTGCCGATTTTGTTCCTTGGTATAACGCCCATCCAGATTACGTAAACACTGAGGTTGATTTATCTAGTGACACAGCGGTAGTAATTGGTGCTGGAAATGTGGCAATGGATGTGGCAAGAATCTTAGCGATTGATCCAACCGAGCTAGATCCAACTGATGTGGCAGAGCATGCGCTCGTAAAATTAAAACAAAGCAATATTCGCACAGTGATTATTTGTGGTCGGCGTGGACCAGAGCACGCTGCATTCACTGCACCTGAGCTACGGGATCTACCAAAACTAGAAAATACCGATGTTTATATTGATGAAAAGCAGGTTAAGGAAGCTACTGACAGAGCAAATATTGGTGGTGATATAGAGAAAGATATAAAACATAATCTAGATGCAATGAAATTAATCGCTGAGCACTCCAAAAAAGGAGTTAACAAAAAATTAGAGATTAAATTCTTATCATCACCTATTGAAATCAAAGGTAATAAAAAGGTTGAAGAGGTTGTGTTTACTATTAATAAGGTTGAGAATGGAAAGGTAATTTCTACCAAAGAAGTCTTCACAATTAAAACTGGATTAGTTATTACTGCAATTGGTTATGAAGCAGTTGAGTATCCAGGAATAACAATTGAAAACGGTCGAATCAACAATATAGCCGGACATATTGAACATAATGTTTATACAACAGGTTGGGCAAAACGCGGACCAACTGGTGTGATTGGAACAAATAAGAGTGACTCAAGTGATGTTGTTGATTTAATAATAGAAAACTTAAAAGAGCCAAAGGTTTATGAAGGGATCACTACGTTATTAAAATCTGGACATGAAGTAATTAATCAACTTGCATGGGAAAAAATTAATGCCTCCGAAGTAATCTCTGGTGAGATAGCTGGAAAACCTCGCTTAAAAGAGGTGGATTGGAAGCGGCTAATAAGTTTGGGTGGGTCTTAATAAATCGCTAGACTTCCCATCGCTTACTTCTTTGCGCCCGTAGCTCAACGGATAGAGCATCTGACTACGGATCAGAAGGTTCGGGGTTCGAATCCCTGCGGGCGCACCAACTAAAGTGAATTGAGGTGATTTACGTTAATGAAAATCTTCAACTTTATTTTAACCAGGACAAAAAACGTTCTGCCCCAAGAAAGACTTGCAGCAGCAAGGCAAATAATTTTGAAAAATTGTGATTTTATTATTGATATTGGGGCAAATGATGGGCAATGGATTGATCAAGTTAAGTATCACGGGTATGTAGGTAGCGCACTCTGTATTGAGCCTATTAAAGAAAATTATAATAAATTAAAATCTAAAAATTTTATGAATACTGCTACATTGAATGCTGCAATCGGAAATGTGAACGGTCATATATATATAAACCACGCCTCCAATAATGGTTTATCATCATCAATCCTAGAATTAGGCACTTATCATAAAAATGCAGCACCTAATATAAAGTTTATTAATAAAGAGAAGGTAAAGATTTATAAACTTTCCAAAATACTTGACAAAGCTATGCACAAAAAAATGTTTATAAAAATTGATACTCAAGGGTATGAGTTTAATATACTTAAATCAATTAATAAAGATGACTTTAATAATATTTATGCGTTTGAAATTGAAACTAATTTAGTAAGCACTTACAAGAACACTGTTTTAATCGAGGATATTATTAAGTTTTTAAGAACTAAAGGATATCAACCACTACGAATTGAAAATGGTTTTGGGATGCCAAATTTTGGACAACAGCTACAAGTAGATATTATATTTATTAAAACTAAAATATTTTAATTTTTTAATTAACCAAGATTCCTATCCGAAACTACGAAGATTTATTAGTGGAGATAATGGGTAGAAATACCGAAGAGTTGCTGCTCGGAAAACCGTATAGGAATTAGGCAAATAAAATGATAATAAAACAAAGATTGTTTTAGGAAACTAAAACAACTGATTTACCAGCAATTAATGGGTTATAAGGTCCGGAGCTAGAATTCCTGCAGGCACACCAATAAGATTACTAAGTGAATTCTCAAATCCAAGTTCGAAGATTGGAAACCCTTACCGACCAAACTCTCGGCCGCCAAATTTTTGATCAAACCTGGGCAATTGATTCTGGAACTGAAATAACCTCCAACCTATTAAAAGCAATGGTTCATAGCGGTGCTTATCTTTCTGGAGCTTTTATTGATGAAAAGTGTGTTGGCGCAGCATTTGCATTTCCGGCGACAACTGAAGGACTTCACCTTCATTCGCATATGACCGCAGTTTTATATAAATATCGCGATAAAGGTATTGGATATGCTTTAAAAATAGATCAATGGAATTGGGCTAAGAAAAATAATTATAAGGAAATAACTTGGACATTTGATCCACTAGTTGCGCGGAATGCAAAATTAAACTTAATCAAACTTGGTGTTGATATTTCGGCTTATTATCCTAACTTTTATGGCGATATGCCAGATGCACTAAATGCAGGGGATGAATCAGATCGAGTTATGGCAAGTTGGAAGGTTGCAGGTGACCAGCCAGTAGCAAAAAGCGTGATCATAAATCCAGATGAGTCAGATACATTAATTAAAATTCCGGATGATATTGTCACTATGAGGAGTGAAGATATATCTGAAAATCTTAAGTGGCGGCATAAGGTAAGAGAAAAATTTATGCGGGCTTTTGAAAAGGGCGGCAAAGTAGTTGGTTTTTCAGCAAATAATGAATATGTTGTGAGGGTATGAAAATAAAAGAGATTGAACTTCGCATCATTCATTTGCCATTAATTAGGCCATTTAGAACCTCATTTGGCACTCAAACCTCTCGCGAGGTTTTAATGGTTAAAGTTACAAACGAGAATGGCACTGTTGGTTGGGCAGAGTGTGTTGCAATGTCTGAGCCGCTTTATTCACCTGAGTATGTAATCGGCTGCCTTGATCTAATCAAGAGATTTTTAATACCAGCACTAAAAAGTAAGCAAGATTTAACCGCTGAAGATGTGCCAACTATCTTAAAACCTTTTTTAGGTGGACAGATGGCAAAAGCTGCACTTGAAACTGCAATATTAGATGCACAACTTCGTGATCAAAAAATCTCACTTGCTACATACCTTGGTGCCACAAAAAGTAAGGTTGAGTGTGGTGTATCAGTTGGTATTGCAAATAATTTAGAGGCATTGGGTGAAGAGGTTAAATCATATGTTGATGCTGGATACCGCCGAATAAAACTAAAGATTGAACCAGGCTGGGATATTGAAGCAGTTAAATACATTAGAAATTTATATCCAGAAATTCCACTCCAGGTTGATGCTAACCAAGCCTATTCAAGAGCTGACGGAAAACATCTAGCAAAGTTAGATGAGTGCAATTTATTACTAATTGAGCAACCATTGGATGAACATGACATTTTAGGACACGCACTCCTATCTAAAGAAGTAAAGACTCCTATCTGTCTTGATGAATCAATTATTTCTTTGCAAGCTGCAGAGGATGCTTTAGCTCTTAAGGCAACCACAATTATTAATATCAAACCAGGTAGAGTTGGTGGATATATTGAATCGGTAAAGATTCACGATCTTTGCCTTAAAAATAGGATTCCAGTTTGGTGTGGTGGAATGCTTGAGACTGGAATTGGCAGGGCTGCAAACCTTGCCTTAGCAGCACTTCCTGGATTTACCTTACCCGGTGACACATCAGCATCTGCTCGCTACTTTAAGCAAGATATCACTACACCATTTGTAATGGAGGATGGTTACTTAAATGTACCAAATACTCCTGGTATTGGGGTTGAACCAGATATGGATTTTCTAGAAGAGATAACTACCCATAAAGAGATTATTAAGTAATTGAGTACAAATAATGTAGATAAAATGCCACGCAAGGCAAGAATTATGTTGGTTGGTATCGCCTTATCTGCATTAGGAAATGGTTTGGTACTTCCCTACACATTTATTTATTTTCATAATGTGCGCGGCTTTCCAACTGCAGTTGCTGGAATTATCGCAAGTTATGGCGCTCTGGCTTCCCTTGCGATATCCCCACTAGTTGGAAGTTTGATTGATAAATGGGGTCCTAAGCCAGTACTACTTGCATCTTTAATTGTTAGTTCAGTTGGTTACTGTGGATTAAGTTTAGTAAAGACAATTCCAATGGCTTTTTTTGTAACAACTGTTTGTGCAATTGGTCAATCTGCAATGTGGCCAAGCCAGAATGCGATATCAACTGAGTTAACACCTGAACCACTGCGTGAGCGAATCTATGGAGCTCAATTTGCGATGTTAAATCTTGGGATTGGAATTGGCGGCTTAGTTTCATCCCTCGTAGTTACATTAGATAATGCCAGAACCTTTGAACTTTTATTTATTGGCGATGGTCTTTCATACTTAGTCTATTTAATAACCGTGCTTACTCTAGGTGATGTTGGCAGAAGAACCCATAGTGAGCGAATAGCAAATGCAAAGTTAGAGGGTGGCTGGAAAGATGTGTTGGCTGATAAAACCTTTGTTAAGTTTTGGTTTGTTGCAATGCTTGCTGTCTTATTTAGTTACAGCCAACTTGAGGTTGGCTTTACGGCATTTTCAACCTCAGTCTCTGGATTACAACCTAGGGATTTAGCTTGGGCTTATGCGGTTAATACAT
>Ga0114975_10002338_pt1 | contig 12981 bp, 10 predicted proteins | sample S_130626_EF_Meta_FD_87031 | JGI IMG/M metagenome (GOLD analysis project Ga0114975, IMG submission 87031) | Freshwater microbial communities from Lake Simoncouche, Canada to study carbon cycling - S_130626_EF_MetaG | ecosystem: Environmental > Aquatic > Freshwater > Lake | place: Lake...
TATAAAAAAACCCCCAACTTTCGTTGAGGGTTTGTGGCACCACCCGGGCTCGAACCGGGGACACAAGGATTTTCAGTCCTTTGCTCTACCAACTGAGCTACAGCGCCATCGGATTATTTATCCATCCAGTAATATTGCTATTACCGGGCAGCAAATATAGGCCAGCCCGCCTTAAATAGCAAAAAAATAGCATTCTTTATTGAAAATCATTGCTAGGCGGTGGTCGCTACTATATAAAACGAGGCTATAATTAATGCGATACCTACCCATTGTTTCATACTTAGTCTTTCTTTAAAAAACACAAAACCTATCAAAACCGACAATAATTGTGAGCTAATTATTAAAATATTTATAACCATTATTGGCAAGTACTGATAGGAAATATTTATGGCAAGTCCTCCGGCTACTAGTAAAATTCCCTGCACAATATAGGTTTGAATATGTATTGACTTAGTATAGGTAAATATGTGTTTAGCCAGTCCGTCCCTAAATATTAATACCAATCCAAATAACATAGCGGAGGTTTCTATAATTAAACTAAACCCAAGTGGTCCCCACCATTGAATAGGATAAGTATATAATGCATAGGAGCTACCCCAAAAAAAACTTGAGGCCAATCCATACACAATTCCTTTTCTTACTAGCGAGGCGTCATTTGTTTGTGATCCTTGTAAAAATAAAAATAGTAATCCTATAGTAGATAAAATAAAAGCATATAAATATTGCGTTTTCCAAATTTCTCCCACAACAAAAACGGCAGTTAAAATAGTAAACACCTTTAATGAAGACACAGGCACGACAACGCTTACAGCGGCTTTTTGAATGCCACGTAAAAAAAACATTAAGCCAAAAATATTAAATACACTTAGCGCGATGGATAATAAAAACTGTTTATCAATCGCTAAATCACGAACAATCCAATATTTAAAAAATTCAGTGTGTCTAAAGCCTAAATATAAAATAGCAAAAGTTGCCGATGCAAAAATGCCACGATAAAACATGCCTATTTGATAAGGAATGGTTTGCGTTACTTTTTTCCAATAAGCATTGCTAATGGCAAAACAAAACGCGCCAATTAAAACAAATAAAATGCCCATGTTAGTATTCACAATTGTTCGGTGTTCTTGCAAAGGCAATCACATCTCTAATATTAGTCATGCCTGTTACAAATTGCACCATACGCTCAAAACCCAAGCCGAAACCGGCGTGTGGAACGCTTCCAAATCGGCGCGTATCTAAATAGTAACTCATTTCTTCTAAAGGAATATGCATAGCGCGCATTCTCTCTTCTAATTTTTCTAAACGTTCTTCCCTTTGAGATCCACCCACAATTTCTCCAATACCTGGGGCCAATATATCCATAGCGGCAACGGTTTCTTTTCCTGGCTCACAACCATCATTCATGCGCATATAAAACGCCTTAATAGCTGCAGGATATCCTGTGACAATTACTGGCTTTTTAAAATGTTGCTCCACCAAATATCTTTCATGCTCACTTTGTAAATCAATTCCCCACTTCACATCGTATTGGAATTTCTTTTTCTTATAGTGATTGCTATTTAATAAAATATCAATGGCTTCCGTATAAGTGATTCTTTCAAATCCGTTTTCTAAAACAAATTTTAATTTTTCAATTAATCCTAAGCCACTTCTTTTTTCGGTAGGTAATTGTTTTTCTTCTTCCGCTAAACGACCATCTAAAAATTGTAAATCATCGGCATTGTTTTGCATAACATATGCAATCAAATGTTTAATAAAATCTTCCGCTAAATTCATATTATCTTCCAAATCATTAAACGCCACTTCGGGTTCTATCATCCAAAATTCTGCCAAGTGTCTTGTGGTATTTGAATTCTCGGCACGGAATGTTGGACCAAAAGTATAAATGTCTGAAAACGCCATGGCGCCTAGCTCTCCTTCCAATTGACCGCTCACAGTTAGGTTGGTACTCTTGCCAAAAAAGTCTTGTGTAAAATCAATTTCACCTGCTTCATTTTTTGGAGCACCTTCTAAAGGAAGTGTCGTTACACGAAACATTTCACCAGCACCTTCAGCATCACTGCTTGTAATTATAGGCGTATGTAAATATAAAAAGCCTCGCTCATTAAAAAATTGGTGCACCGCAAATGCTAAAGAATGACGAATGCGAAAAACAGAACCAAATGTGTTGGTTCTAAAACGCAAATGGGCCTTTTCTCTTAAAAATTCCAATGAATGTTTTTTAGGTTGCAATGGATATTTTTCAGCATCACTATCTCCTAAAATTTCAATACTAGTTGCTTTAACTTCTACTGATTGTCCCTTTCCTTGGCTCTCCACAACCACGCCCTTAACTTTTAATGAAGCACCCGTTGTGATACGCTTTAATAATGCATCCTCAAATTCACCTAAACTTGCTACAACTTGAACATTATTATTGGTACTTCCATCATTCAAAGCTATAAACTGATTGTTACGAAAAGTTCGCACCCAACCCATTACCACCACTTCGGAACCCACTGCACTTGCAGCGTCATTGCCCATGAGCAATTGTTTAATTTTTACTCTTTGATTGAACATATTACTTGTTTGTACTATTTGGAGAACAAAGATAACCTATAAAAAATTGTTTTTTTATTGAAAAAGGGCTTAACATTGCAATAGGAAGTAGCGAAGATCATTTTATTTATTTCGCTCATCAAACTAAGAGGTCCTTCAATCTGGACCAATATTTCAAAACAAGATGTTCAAAAGCCCCAGAACTTGATTCGATTTTTTAATAAATTATAAGATTTACAGTGCAAGAAAAAGACGACAAACCAAAAAGAGGTCGCAAGCCCGTTGCTGCGCCAGCCACAAAGTCCCCAAAAGCCGAGAAAACCAGTCCAACAAAGGAAGAAGCCGCTGTTCCAGCTAGAGCTAGAAAACCTATTGCTAAAAAAACTGCAGCAAGCGAAAGCGAAAACCCGGGTCAAAGCATTGACGATAAGGCTTCTCAAATCGCAGCACAATTATTTGGAGACGAAAGTGCGGCAAGTGCACCTGCACCTGTAGCAACAACACCTAGCCCAGAAAATCAACAGGAAGGCACTGATCCACAAACCGGTCAACCTACAAATCAAAATAATGGCCCTCAACAACAAAATGATAATAGGGGTCATAGAGGTCCCGGCCAAGGTCAGCATCAAAATCAGCGTTTTCAACAACCCAAAAAAGAGCCTGCTTTTAATATTGAATTCGATGGCGCCATTCCTTCCGAAGGCGTTTTAGAAATGATGCCAGATGGATATGGCTTTTTAAGAAGTTCGGATTATAACTATTTATCATCTCCCGATGACGTTTATGTTTCTCCTTCCCAAATAAAATTATTCGGTTTAAAAACAGGTGATACGGTGCAAGGTTCGGTGCGTCCTCCAAAAGAGGGTGAAAAATATTTTGCATTAACAAAGGTTGATTTTGTTAATGGTAAAAAGCCTGACGAAATCCGCGATCGTATTCCTTTCGATTATTTAACGCCTCTATTTCCTTTTGAAAAATTAAATCTTTATACCACTGCGAATAATTATAGCACTCGTATCATGGATTTATTTACACCCATTGGTAAAGGCCAACGTGGTTTATTAGTAGCGCAACCAAAAGTGGGTAAGACCATGTTATTGAAAGAAGTTGCGAATGCAATTGCGGCTAACCACCCTGAATGTTATTTAATGGTGGTGTTGGTTGACGAACGTCCAGAGGAAGTTACGGATGTAGAGCGCTCTGTAAAAGCAGAAGTGATTGCTTCTACTTTTGATGAACCTGCTGAAAAGCATGTGAAGGTTTCAACGATGGCTTTACAAAAAGCAAAACGTTTAGTAGAGTGCGGACACGACGTGGTAATTTTATTAGATTCTATCACGCGTTTAGCGCGTGCACACAATACAGTTGCTCCAAGTTCTGGTAAAGTATTATCAGGTGGTGTGGAAGCAAACGCCATGCAAAAACCAAAACAATTTTTTGGTGCTGCACGTAAAATTGAAAACGGTGGATCGCTTACTATCATCGCTACAGCCCTTGTAGATACTGGTTCTAAGATGGATGAAGTAATTTTTGAAGAATTCAAGGGTACAGGTAATATGGAATTAGTATTAGATCGTCGATTAGCTAATAAGCGTATTTTCCCTGCCATTGATTTAACAGGTTCAAGCACGCGTCGTGATGATTTATTATTATCAGCCGATGTGTTACAAAGAATGAATATTTTACGTTTATTCTTGAACGACATGAACACCGATGAAGCAATGAATGAATTATTAAAACGCATGCGCGGCACAAAAGACAATGAAGAATTTTTAGCGAGCATGAATAGGTAGAATAAAAACTACTCCTTGAAATAATTATTATTTTCAATTTCTTCGCGCACTTTTTCTGGTACCAAATATCTAATGGTGATTCCTTCTTTGCGATTATTACGAATAAGTGTTGCAGATAATTCTAACATGGGTGCTTCTAAATAAGTAAGCTTTGCTCCATATGTTTCTGTGATTTCAAAACCAGGTCGACGATATACAATGAAGCTATAATTTTTTATAAGTGTTTCAAAGTTTTTCCATTTCGGTAAATTTTGAAAACTATCTCCACCCATGATTACCGAAAATTCATGTTGTGGATATTGCTCAGTTAAATAGGCAAGTGTATCGATTGTATAGGATGGTTTGGGCAATTTAAATTCAATGTCTGATACTTTCAATTGCGTGTCGTCTTCTATTGCTAAATTGGCTAAGTGTAATCGATCGTATTCGTTTAATAAACTGCTTTGTGTTTTATGCGGATTTTGAGGAGACACCACCAGCCACACTTGCTTAAGATCTGAATGATTAGCAATATAACTTGCCACCATTAAGTGCCCGTTGTGGATGGGATTAAAACTACCAAAAAACAAGCCTATTTTCATTTTAAAGAGTTGATTATCAATTATTTATCAATATTTTCTGGAGTAATTAAAATACTTTCTGCTTCGTCCATTCTTAGGCTTAATTGATATCCAGCTACTGAAATGCTTATTGGGTCGCCCAATGGTGCGATTTGCTCCACCGTAATATATTCTCCAGGAATGCATCCCATTTCCATTAACTTTAAAAAGATTTCATCATTTTCAAAAGAATGAATAACGCCGGACTGACCGATATGTAGCTCAGATAATTTCTTCATGATAGAATACAAAGATAGTTTCCTTTCTCGCCAAATACTTACGAAATTTGGAGCAATAATTTAGCCGTTTATTCGTATAAATATTTGAAAGACATTCAACTATGAATAAAGCCATCTCCTTTAATAAAGCTGATAAATCCATTACCCTGGGTAATCGTGTGGCATTAAAAGCTTTCTTGGAAAAGCAACTTAAAAAGGAGGGGGTACGTATTGAGTGTTTACAATATGTTTTTTGCTCTGACAAATACCTATTAGATATTAATAAGCAGTTTTTAAACCATGATTACTACACGGATATCATTAGTTTTGACCTATCTGAAACCAAGGGAGTATTAATTGGAGACATTTATATAAGCGTAGATCGTGTGAAAGAAAATGCCAAAACCATGAAGACCACCCAAGGCAACGAGTTGTTGAGGGTTATTTTTCATGGTGCACTTCATTTTTGTGGGTATAAAGACAAGAAACCAACAGACGCCAAATTAATGAAGGCAATGGAGGACAAGTGGTTGAAAATGTTCCACATGGAACAATTGAAGAAAAAATAGAAAGAAATGCTATTTCGAGCGAACTTTGAGCGTAGCAATAGAGCGTCGAGAAATAGACATTTTTTCTATTGTCAATATTGAATTGCGAAAAATCTCTTAAGATGTTCCACGTGGAACATCTAATTACAATATCCCATCTTATCTTTGCAACCTTATGTTTCCAAAATACAATGTCATCGTAGTAGGAGCCGGTCATGCCGGATGTGAGGCAGCAGCAGCGGCGGCCAATATGGGTAGCAAGGTGTTACTTGTTACCATGAATATGCAGACCATTGCACAAATGAGTTGTAATCCTGCCATGGGGGGAATTGCCAAGGGACAAATAGTTAGAGAGATTGACGCGCTTGGAGGATATAGTGGAATCGTTTCAGATTTAAGTACTATTCAATTTAGAATGTTGAATAAGAGTAAGGGGCCTGCTATGTGGAGTCCAAGGACCCAAAATGATAGGCACTTATTTGCTTCCAAGTGGAGAGAGTTACTAGAACAAACTCCGAATGTAGATTTTTACCAAGACTCGGTGAATGAGTTGATCATAAAAAACGGAAAGGTTTGTGGTGTTAAAACGAGTTTGGGTCACCTAATTGAATCCGATGCAGTAGTAATAACAAGTGGTACTTTCTTGAATGGTATCATGCATATTGGTGAAAAACAAATTGGTGGGGGCCGTGTTGCTGAAAAGGCAGCCACCGGAATTACCGAACAATTGGTTTCGTTTGGAATGGAATCTGATAGGCTTAAAACTGGAACACCTCCAAGGGTGGACGGTAGAAGCTTAGATTATTCGAAAATGGAAGAACAGAAAGGTGACGATGAAGTAGTTGGTTTCTCCTATTTAGATACACCAAGAGTTAAGCCAGAACAACAAAGATCATGTTGGATTACTTATACGGATACTATCGTTCACGATATACTAAAAACTGGATTTGATCGTAGCCCTATGTACGCCGGACGCATTGAAGGAGTTGGTCCAAGATACTGTCCAAGTATTGAAGATAAAATCAATCGATTTGCAGACAGAGAAAGACATCAATTGTTTGTAGAACCAGAAGGATGGAATACAGTTGAAATATATGTAAATGGATTTAGTACAAGTTTACCAGAAGAAGTACAATACGAAGCTCTTCGTAGAGTTCCTGGTTTTGCCAATGCTAGAATGTTTAGGCCGGGATATGCAATTGAATATGATTTCTTTCAACCAACTCAATTGAAATATACGCTTGAAACGAAGGCCATTGAAAACCTATATTTCGCTGGACAAATCAATGGAACCACAGGATACGAAGAAGCTGCGTGTCAAGGAATTATGGCTGGTATGAATGCGCACCTTAAAATTACACATCAAGCTCCATTTATACTACATCGTAGCGATGCCTATATTGGTGTCTTAATTGATGACTTAATCGGAAAGGGGACAAACGAGCCTTATAGAATGTTTACCTCACGGGCTGAATTTAGAACCTTATTAAGACAGGATAATGCGGACATTAGATTAACTGAAATCAGTTACAAATTAGGCTTAGCAAAAGAAGATAGAATGCGACGTGTTGATCAAAAAAATAAAGAGGTTGTAGATATAAAAAATATATTAAACACACACGCCGTAGAGCCAGATGAAATAAATGAATTTTTGAATACGGTAGATTCTGCGGCGTTAAATGAAAAGCAAAAAGTCTCGAAACTATTGCTACGACCCAATCTTAGCTTGCAACAAATAATGATGAATAGTGAGGGTTTAAAAGAAAAACTTGCGGATAAGGAAGTGGAATTTTTAGAACAAACCGAGATTCAAATTAAATATGAACGCTATATTGAAAAGGAAAAAGAAATTGTAGATAGAATGGCATCCTTAGAAAATTTAGTTATTCCCGAAACATTCGATTATGATAAGGTAGCTGCACTATCCATTGAGGCACTACAAAAGTTTAAAAAAATTAGACCCATTACCATTGGCCAAGCAAGTCGTATTAGCGGTGTGAATCCTAGCGATGTTCAAATATTAATGGTTTATATGGGGAGATAGTTGAACCAAAAACAGCCATCCATCAAAAATTGAAATTTGCACTTTTTTGCAAACAAGTATTTTAGTAGCTTTAGAATATTCTATCATTAATAAAATACTGTCGCGCATGAAGAGGATCTTTTTATGGCTCACACTACTTAGCGTAAGTGTAGCGTCAAAAGCACAGGAATCTTTTCCGGTAAACGGAGTTAGAGATGTTCGTACTGGTTTGTATGCATTTACAAACGCTACGATTGTGCAAAATGCATCAACTAAAATTGAAAAAGGAACCCTCCTTATAAAACAAGGGAAAATTATTGCAGTTGGAGCAAGTGTAGCAATTCCAGCTGAAGCTGTTGTTGTAGACTGCAGTGGTAAATATATTTATCCATCTTTTGTGGATGCTTACACCGATTATGGTGTTGGCGCTCCGAAAAGACCAACGGGTGGATTTAATTATGGAGCACCTGCACAATTTGTATCTAATAAGCCTGGTGCTTATAATTGGAACCAAGCAATTAAACCTGAAGTAAATGCATATGAAATATTCGCAGCTGATGAAGCTGGAGCAAATGCATTCAGAGCAAATGGTTTTGGTACCGTATTTACACATGTGAAAGATGGTATTGCGCGTGGTACGGGTGCAGTGGTTACTTTAAACACAGGCGACTCACATCAGGCATTAATAAAAACAAAAGCAGCCGCTGTATATTCTTTTGAAAAAGGATCATCTACACAATCCTATCCTAGTAGTTTAATGGGTAGCATCGCCTTATTGCGTCAAACTTATTTAGATGCAAAATGGTATCAAACAAAACCAGCTTCCGAAGGAACTAATCTTTCATTAGAAGCATTTAATGCAACACAATCATTGCCTCAAATATTTGCTGCTGACGATAAATGGTCCACATTAAGAGCGAACAGAATTGGTGCAGAATTTGGAGTTCAATATATATTAAGAGGTGGCGACAATGGTTACCAAAGAATTGAGGAATTAGCAAAAACAAAAGCTTCTTTTATTTTAGGAATTGATTTTCCTGCAGCAATGGATGTTGAAGATCCTACTGATGCAAGATTTGTTTCTTTATCTGACATGAAACATTGGGAATTAGCTCCTACCAATCCAGCTGCGTTTGAAAAAGCAAATATTCCTTTTAGTATTAGTGTTTCTGAAATGAAAGATAGTAAAGCGTTTTTTGCAAATTTGAGAAAAGCAATTAGTGCTGGTTTATCTGAAGCAAAAGCGTTAGACGCATTAACAAAAACACCTGCTACACAAATTGGAGTATAGGATCAGGTAGGTTCAGTTGAAGTGGGCAAGTGGGCAAACTTTTTAATTACCACAGAGCCTGTGTTTTCTAGTACTGCGAAAATTATTGAAAATTGGGTTCAGGGAAAAAAATATGAATTGAATGCTTCAGAATGGACAAATCTATCTGGAAAATATAAGTTAACCATCTCAAACGCAGGTACAACTACAGATTATAATTTAGAAGTTAAAAAAGATCTAAGTGCAACTGTAATTACAACAGATACATTAACTGCAAAATTATCGGTTAACGAATCTTTAATTAAATTAAGCTTCCCTTCAAAAAAGGGAAGAGGCGCTGAACAAATTAGATTAGGTGGCGTCATTGTCGGTAATAATTGGAATGGAGTTGGAACAGACGTACAGGGAAATAAAACAACCTGGACCGCAAGTTTAGTTGGAACCATTGCTGCTGTTGCAGATAAGAAAAAAGATAGTGATTCAACAAAAGCATTATCAAAGGTTACTTATCCATTTGTGGGATTGGGTAATGAAACCATTCCTAATCAAGAAACCCTTTTAATTAAAAATGCTACCGTTTGGACAAGCGAAAAAGAAGGTGTGCTAGAAAATACCGATGTATTAGTTAAAGCAGGTAAGATTGCTAAAGTGGGTAAAAACATTACGGATGCAAGTGCAAGAGTAATTGATGGAACAGGCAAACACTTAAGTGCTGGAATCATTGACGAGCATTCGCATATTGGAGCTTTATCAATTAATGAAGGTGCGCAATCAGTAACAAGCGAGGTTCGTATTGGTGACAATATGAATCCAGAGGACATTAATATATATCGTCAACTTAGTGGTGGTGTAACAACTTCACACATACTACACGGTTCTGCAAATACCATTGGTGGACAAACACAATTAATGAAACTTCGTTGGGGAGCAACTGATGAAGGATTGAAATTTGTGGGAACAGATCCATTTATTAAGTTTGCTTTGGGTGAAAACGTAAAAAGAACAACTTCAACCAATAACAACCGTTTCCCAGATACAAGAATGGGTGTAGAAGAAGTTTTAAATGACGCCTTTGACCGTGCTGTTGATTATCAAAAAGCATTGAAAGCTAATCCTAATACAAGAAGAGATTTAGAATTAGATGCGCTTGTTGAAATTATGAACAAGAAGCGTTTTATTACTTGTCATTCCTACGTGCAAACAGAAATTACTTATATGATGCGTGTTGCGGAAAAATATGGCTTTAAAGTAAATACTTTCACACACATATTAGAGGGATATAAGGTAGCAGACAAAATGAAAGAACACGGTGCAACTGCATCTACTTTTTCAGATTGGTTTATGTATAAAACTGAAGTACAAGACGCAATTGCTTATAACGCAGCTATTATGCAAAAAGTAGGTTTGAATGTTTGTATTAATTCAGACGATGCAGAAATGGCAAGACGCTTAAATCAAGAAGCGGGTAAGGTAGTAAAATATGGTGGAGTGTCAGAACAAGATGCATTTAATATGGTAACAATTAATCCTGCTAAGGCTTTACATGTTGAAGATAAAGTTGGAAGTATTAAGGCTGGTAAAGACGCCGACCTTGTTTTATGGTCCGACAATCCATTAAGTATTTATGCTAAGTCATTATATACAATTGTGGATGGTGTAGTTTATTTTGACCGTGAAAAAGATGCAGAAACGCGTAAAACAATCGCTAGCGAAAGAGCGCGACTTATTCAGAAAATGTTAGGTGATAAAAGAGCAGGTGCGCCAACAAGACCAGCAACAGCAAGCGTTCAAACACTTTTGAATTGCGGCGATCATAATCACGTTGACGATTTAGCAACTATTTACGAAAACGAAAAAAACTAAACTATGCAAAAGAAATATTCAAGCTTATTTATATTGTCTCTTGCATTGTTATGTAAAGTAACAAGTGCACAAGAAACAATTTATCCAACAGGACCACAACAAGGAACAACAGCCATCACGCATGCTACTGTGCATGTTGGTAACGGAACCGTCTTAAATGACGCTACTGTTGTTTTTGAAAAAGGTAAAATCACACAGGTGGGTAGTGGTATTGCAGCACCTGCAAACGCAACCATCTTAGATGGAACGGGAAAACAAGTATATCCTGGATTAATTTTATCTAATTCATATTTGGGGTTAAAAGAAGTTGGAAGCGGTGTTAGAGGTAGTAATGACCTTGTTGAAATTGGAGAAAATAATGCGAGTATTAGATCCATTGTTTCTTATAATACAGATTCTAAAATCATTAATGTATTAAGAGCAAATGGTATTTTATTAGCACACGTAGCTCCAGAAGGGGAGTTAATTGATGGACAATCAAGTGTTGTACAGCTAGACGCCTGGAACTATGAGGATGCTGCGTATAAAGCCGATATTGGCCATTACATAGAGCTTCCGTCGTTTATTGTACGTCAAAGAGGTCGTGGATTTATGCGTCAACCTCAAGCTTCAGATCCTATGAAAGAAGCCTTTAAAAAAATTGAAACACTTAAGACATTCTTTACAGAAGCAAAATCTTACTTACAAGAAAAGAATCATGTTGCTAATAATTTGAAATTTGAAGCAACACGTGGATTGTTTGAGGGTAAACAAAAATTGTTTGTTCGTGCCGACGAAGTAAAACAAATCTTAATTGCTATGGATTTAGCAAAGTCTTTTGGTTTTAAATTGGTAATTGTGGGTGGCACAGAAAGTTTTCAAATTGCATCCACTTTAGCAGCTAATAATATACCTGTAATTCTTGGGGCACAACACGCTCTTCCTAATACAGAGGATGACGATGTGGACCAACCATATAAATTACCTGCACAACTAACAAAAGCGGGTGTATTAGTGTCTATTAGTGATATGAGTGAAAATACGAAGCAAAGAAACCTAAGCTTTAATGCCGGTACCGCAGCCACCTATGGTTTAACAAAGGAAGAAGCTTTAAGCACCATTACTTTGAATAGCGCTAAAGTATTGGGTATTGATGACGTTACCGGTTCAATTGAAACTGGAAAGGATGCTAACATCGTAATAAGTGATGGTGATATATTAGATATGCGCAGTAATCAGGTTACAAAAGCATTTATTCAAGGAAGAGATGTGTCATTAGACAACAAACAAAAACAACTTTATGAGCGTTATAAATTTAAGTACAAAATAAAGTAAATAATAAATTTATATAGAAGCTTTTAAAAGTTTGAATTAATTTACATCCCCTTCGCAAATGCGTTGGGGATGTTTTTTTTGCTACCTTAGCACTATGTCTAAAAAACTATATTTACTTGACGCTTTAGCGTTAATATATCGCGCTTACTATGCGTTAATTCGGACTCCAAGAATTACAAGTACGGGAATAAATACAAACGCACAATTTGGTTTTACCAATACATTACTAGAAATAATAAAAAAGGAAAACCCATCACATATTGCAGTGTGTTTTGATACACACGCGCCCACCGAACGACATACCGACTTCACAGATTATAAAGCGAATCGTGAAGAAGCACCCGAGGATTTATTAAGCTCTCTTCCACATATTAAAGCAATTATTGAGGGCTTTAATATTCCTGTAGTTGAGTGTGATGGATATGAGGCTGATGATGTAATTGGAACTTTAGCTTGGCAGGCCGCCGACAAGGGTTATGAGGTTTTTATGGTTACACCCGATAAAGATTATGGTCAACTACTTGTTAAGCCCAATGTTTATATGTGGAAGCCGCCCGCATTTGGAAATGAACGAGAGATATTGGATGCTGAAAAAATTAAAGCGAAATGGGATATTGCTCGAGTAGATCAGGTGATTGATATGTTGGGTTTAATGGGTGATGCCGCCGATAATATTCCGGGTATTCCGGGGGTTGGGGAAAAAACTGCAGCCAAATTATTAAAAGAGTATGATACACTTGAGGGTGTATTAGCCAATGCAGATAAGATTAAAGGTGCGATGGGAGAAAAGGTAAGAGCTGGGGCAGCTTCGGCCA
>Ga0114975_10002339_pt1 | contig 12979 bp, 23 predicted proteins | sample S_130626_EF_Meta_FD_87031 | JGI IMG/M metagenome (GOLD analysis project Ga0114975, IMG submission 87031) | Freshwater microbial communities from Lake Simoncouche, Canada to study carbon cycling - S_130626_EF_MetaG | ecosystem: Environmental > Aquatic > Freshwater > Lake | place: Lake...
ACACATTGAACAAGACGGGTTCGACAACAGCAAAATGCTCGGGATCGAGTCCCCACATTCTCAAGACACCTGACCAATCTGGGTGAGAGTCACCTACTATTGCTTCAGTCGTAACTAAACCTTCGTTACCATCCCAACTTACTCCAGGAGTCCACTCGGCACTTCGCTTGCGTGTTTCAACAAATTGAGTAGTGTCGTTTTCAGTAGTTTTAAGAAGGTTAGTTAAAGCGTCATCAAGATTCAAGGGAACACCTGCATCCGTCTTTGCCTCTTAAACGCCTACGGTGTCTACGCATAACATCAGAGCCTACCGTAATATCAAATTGGGCAAGAACTTCAACAAGTCGCGCAGATTCAATCTTGTCATTTAATAAGGCTTCGGAAAACTTAGTTTTCATTGGCTCGTCAAGAGCAATAACAATCCTGCCAACCTTACAACCAGAAAGACGGTGCGGTGCTTCTATTATCGAATCTAGTTTAGAAAGAAAATCATTGGGATTTATTTTTTGATTTACATCTTGAGCATCTAATGCTCCACGGGCGCGTGGCTGACTCAAAGAGTAATCTGTCGCATTTCCAACATCTTTGGAACTCGTCTGTTTGCGTGATCCTGCCATAAGCGTCTGCCACTCTCTCTTTGGGAGCCTGTGGCTCCGTGGTTATTTCCTCACTAGACATCGGAAATTTACCGATACTAATGGGCGATACTTCGGGTCTACTCCTAACGGATTTACAGAACCCATTGGTTCAATACGCATAATGTGTACCCCGCTAATTGTAGATTCCAAAACAGAGGCAAGCAAGTTGCGAATTGACTCAGCCTTGTCGCGAGCCGTTGGATAATCTTCTCGTCCTGCTCGACAAATAACTTGGAGCATTGGATAGTCAATGACAATTCCGCCAGTTCCCATTGTGAAAGATGGCGGCGTTCCTGAATTCTCGTAAACAGCAACGCAAGCATCTGGGGACTCTGGAAGGGTGCCTAGAAACAGATCAGTTCCAAGGGTGCCTTGACTGTTGGTAACTAGGTAGTCACCAACTGATTCCAAAATAGTAGCCATTATGAAGCCCCGTTCTTTCGCATTAAGTCCATTATTCTACGCGCTAAATTTTGTTGGATTTGAGGCAAGCGTTCCATGAAAGGAGCCTCAAGATATTTAGCCTGAGTTGGTGAATTGTGCTTGTAATGAAGGATTTCGTGAACATAAAGAGCATAAGGTGCGGCAGGACCGCCAAAGAAAATATCTACACCGATTCCAGTTGGAAAATTCTGTGGCGCAGAAACCCCACCTGAGCCACGCAAAGCGCCTGTATCTATCGGAGTCAAAACCATGGCTTTGCCAAAAATAACATTTGCTTCTTCGGTTATTACTTGACCTACTAATTTTCCAGCGCCAGCCCCAGATACTTCAAGCATCTTTTTTAACTCATCAGCGCCTTCAATAACAAAAGTAAACTGAGCCATGGCTAACGCCCAAATCGAATAACGGTGTGGTGCGCCCCATTTTCGTCAGCAATATTGTCTACAGCATTTATAGTAAAAGTGTCAGCGCCTAAAACCATTTTATGACTCACGGTAATTGTTGTAGCAGGACCCTTGGTAACAAAGCGCCCAATGTCGGTTACTTCAACTCCTTGAACATCTTTAGATTTAACTGTGTCATAGATCAGGCGACCAGTTACGGTAGTTACGGTTGCGGAAAAGGTGGGCTTGTTGTATTTGTCCACGCTTGATTTTGGGTAAAAACCGACTGAATCGGTCATGAACTCAGCAACCTTGCTATAGATAGCGTCAGCCATTGCTATCCCCCTATTCTACAATGCGAGTTTCGTAGTAACTGTTTGGGTTATCCATTTGTCCAACAACAAAGTCAGTACCAAAATCGCTAGTAGTGCGGTCATCTGTGGACTTCAAAGCGTCCGTGTTAGCCCACATGGTAGGCGGTGCCTTACGCAATTTTCGGGCTAAGAAAGAATTAGCAAGGTCTTGGTACTGCTTGCTTTTTGCGGTGTAGGATTCAGATACCGAAATATCTCCAACGCTCTTTGAGGTGCTGTCTGCTAAACGGCTAAAGCGTGAAACTAATACCTCGCAAGCGGCACGACAAATTTCATAGATATTTGTTCCCCACTCAGTAATCAGATAATCCAACTCCTCGTCAGAAAACAAAGCATCAGTTGATGTAGTGTCATTGATAAGAAAACGCACCTTATTACGGTTGCTTGTTGTTGGATCGCCAGAGTAGGTAAAAGTCATTACATTCCACCTAGCATAAACTGTGTTGTTAAAACTGTGTGAATGGTGGCTGAGTTGGCTAAAGTCGCATAAGTAGAAGCGGCTGAGGCAGTAGTTAAGTAGTCATTCAACTCAGTATCAACATCGGTTGCCAAATTAAGAAAGTCTGTGTGTACCGCTGGATTATCACCTGCGGTTGGGTATCGTAACCCTTTACTTGTTGTGCCAGCCATAATCGCCCCTTACATGAGGTCTTTATTGTACCTGACTCAAAAATGGTTACTTATATTCTTTTTTTGTCCAATATTGAGTTTTGTAAGAGTCAAAAAACTTTGTTCTTAATTTATTAGTTACTTTTTGTGTATTTTCAAGATCGGTAGCATCTCCAATTTCCAACTCAAAAGAATCTCTCTTAAAAGGGATAATTTGAGCAATGGGGGTTCCCGCTGGAATCAATCCTTCAAATGTGGTGTCATTTAGGACAAATGGAAAATTAACTGGAGCCGAATAAGTATCAGTATCTACAATTCCATCTAATATTGTGAATACATTATCTCTATGTTTAGGGGCTGTAAATAAGCAAGAGTAACCTTCTGGAGTTCTAATAGCCCATGGGTTGATCCATTTTGGATAACTTATATGCCCATTTCTATTTGGATGATCGGGGGCTTGTTCAACTGGGTGAAATTGAATCAATCCATAATTAGCCCATTGATAAAATGGCGCTCCGTCTTGTTGGGAGATATAAACATCTGCGGGACTTAATATTAAATAACCCGCCGTTATTGCGTCAAAAACTGGGATACATTTTTTTATAGTTCCAGAAGTTCCAGCACTCTCGCTAGGTTTTCTCTTGCCACCCATGTAAGATTCCATGTCTTTATACCATTGAGGTATAAATTTACTGGCTAAAGCAGGTGGGTATGTATCTTTATCTGTTCCAAGCGTTTCAGTAAAAATAATTTTCATACTAAAACTATACTCTTTTTTGGTTATCTAGCAATCCAACTTAATGTTTCTTCGTCCCAATAACTTTCTTCCAGAGGTTGTGGTACTGGAGAATCCCAAAGAAGCATATCTTCTCGAAGCACCCATGACGGATAAGGTTTTGGGTATAGGAAAGCATCGCGCTGTTCATCGTATGTCATACCAACTCCAGCATAATTTCCCCGAAAGGGTGTCCCGTTTAATAAATGGTTATTACCATGAGTATTGTATGAAGTTTGAACCCAACGCCCGCCAAAGTTATCAACTAACCATTGATAGCCTTCATCGCCATTTGGATCATTGTTGTCAGTTTTTAAAACATTGATAACAATGTTGTTTTCGTCTAATTGAGCAAAATGTGCCATTGTTATTCTCCTGTCTGTGTTCTTGTGTAGCGAACTACAACAGTTCCAGAACCACCTGCGCCAGCAGCAAAACTTACCTGCCAGCCAGAGTTAGATGCCTCTCCACCACCACCGCCGCCTAATCCATCTGTTCCTGAATCACCATTGTTATAGTTGCCGCCATACCAAGTATTACTAGCATAACCAATTGAGGCTCGACCTCCGCCGCCTGATCCGCCGTTGCCCCAGCCTTGAAAATTATTGTTACCATTTCCTGAAGCGCCACCGCCGCCGCCGCCAGCATAGGTAGTGCCAAAGTAAGCGGCACCATTACCACCGTTACCCATATTTCCAGTACCAGCATTGTCGTTTGCGCCGCTAACGCTCCCACCAACCGCGCCGCCTCCGCCTCCGCCAGCGGCTCGGTTAATGCCTGTTTGATTGTTGCCACCAGCATAGCCTTGGTTGCCAGCGCCGCCATTTCTAACCGCGCCGTTTACGGCATCGTAAGTTCCGCCGCCGCCTGATCCGCCAGCAGAAGCGCCAGCGCCAGCGCCAGCCCCAGAGCCACCGCCATTTGCAGAATTAAAATTGGTAAAAGTGGTTGCATTTCCAGCATTACCGTTGTAATGCCCGTTGTAATCAACATTGCCGCCACGATTACCACCAGTACCTATAGCCGCTACATAATTTCCAACCGCCATAATAGACGCGGCGCTATATTGAATTCCGCCGCCGCCGCCGCCGCCACCTTGATACCCGCCGCCGCCGCCGCCGCCACCAACTCGCAAAACATCAGCAGTTAAGGGTGCGCCCGCAACGGATAAAGTTCCACCAGTATTAAATGTTCGATAAACATAAGTAGCGTCAGTTGTTTTTGTTCCGCCAGTTACAACAGCAAGCGAAACTCCGCCAAAACCAAAACCTCTAGGGTTTGCTGATCCGCGAGCGCCAAGAATAGGTGACATTACTTTGAACTCCTTATGCGAACTTAGTTTGTGCTTCTAATACCAAATAAGTAGGGGTAGCGGCTGTTTTGATAATTGTGAATGAGTAAATATCTGTGGAAGAAGCATTACCCGCAGTAATTGCTGTACCGCCTTGAACCTTTGGAGTTACTGCTGATCCGTCAATGTTAATTACATTGGGATAGTAAGCGGTTGCGCCATTAGGTGTGATCCATACGATTGTAATTGTTTCGCCAACTGCTAACTTAGAAGATAGAGATGTTCCTGAGTTGTAGCGGAAGTTAAGCGTATGGTTAGCACTTGCGTTTGTGGTGTAGTACCAAACAGTTGAAGTTTCAACATCAATGTTAATTGTTCCAGTAGCCGCCGCCGCAACAATATTTGCTGTTTCAGTTGGTGACTTCAATGTTGGGTAACTATCAGTTGAATCTGTAATAGTTGGAGTTGCGATAGTTGGACTTGTTCCCATGACTACAGCACCGCTACCTGTGTAGGTAGAGAAATCTGTCAGACCAAATTCCCAGTCAGCAGCAGTTGTAAGTGTAGTTCCAATACAGGTACACATTGCAGTTGTTCCCGCAGGAATAGCAACTACTAAGTTAGAACCTGATGAGTTTACAGTTACAACGCCTGTGCTGTTATTTACAATATGATAAGTAAGACCAGTTGTTAAAGTTGAAGTTACAGGAAGTTGAACTGTTTGCGTTGTTGAACCCGTAAACTGTTGATAAGAAGAACTAGCAACTGTAAGAGTTGTTGTACCTGCCGCTGTAGCAGTTGAAGTGAACCCTGATAAAGTAGCAAATGCTGAGTTAGCAGTAGTAGCAGAAAATGTTTTATTAGCAAGCACTTCAGAAACATCTTTTAGTAGAGTTCCATTGACATAGTAAGATTTACCTGAAGCAAGATTTAAATGCTCAGATGAAGTCCATGCGTCAGTTGCATCTACCCAGTTTAAAGTCTTTGTAGTAGTACCGCTAAGAGAGATACCGCCACCGTCAGCATTTGTATCGCTTGGTGAGGTTACATCGTTAATAACAATGTTTTTATCTTCAACTACAAGGTTAGTTGTATTGATATTGGTAGTTGTACCAGTAAAAGTTGGATCAGAAATTGTTGGGGCAGTTAAAGTCTTGTTGGTAAGAGTAACTGTGTTAGTTGCTGTTACTTCAGGTGCGCCATTAGTTGTAATCGCCATTATGCAATCTCGCTTCCAAATGCGTTGAAGGAAAAGTCGGCACTCGAAGCATAGACAGTAATAACATCTGAAGCGTCTATAGTTGCGCCGATTGTGTATGAAGTTGTTGAATATGCGGCAAGTGAAGCGTCATAAACGATGTAGTGTTCTGCTGAAAGAGTCGCACCGTTTGGGCGTATCGCAATGCGATAAGTACCAGAGGTAGCAGCGCGATTTGTCACCAAAAGACTTGAAATTACAGTCTGGGTAGCAGATGGACAGGTGTATAAAGTGGTAGCAGTAGTCGCTGAAGGCGCGAGTTGCCCAAGCACTTTGTAAGTAGTTGCCATGCGTTTATCCTCCGATAAGAAGTAATGGGTTTATTGTAGCGGATGCGTTATTTTGGGCTATAGTCGCGCTAGAAGATGCTGTTGAGGCATAGCCTTGGGTTGAACTCACGAAAGCAGAAATATCAGCACCAGTTAAGCCATAACTTCCAGCCGCTAAAGCGGTGTAGGTAGCAAAGGCTGCATCGAGCGCTGTGTAAGAGGCGTAACCCGCAGGGATATACCAATATTTACCAGAGGCTAAAATAACATCAAGCGTCTGGTTAATGTTTGTGTCTAAAGTGTCAATATTTGTTTGAAGCGAACTCCAAGTAGTCTGGTCAATTAACTGGACATAAGTGACATCAATAGTTGGGTCAGGGCTTATATCTGCTAGGTCAAGCGAGCCACTTGTTGTATAGGGAATTGAAATCTCGTAAGAGCGACCACCAGCAAAAGATTCCTCAATAGTGTAAACAAAAGGATTAGGGATAATATCGGGATCATTGGTAGCGGGAACTGTTACTGAGAAAGAACCAGCAACTAAAGGAACAACAACGCTTGAGGGCGCAATCATTTGATCGTCAGTACCGTTACGCAGAACCTCAGCAATGCTGAAACGAATCTGACCCTGAATAGCGGTGCCTTCAAAATCTACATAATTTCCTGTAATTGTAACTGTGGTTAAACTTGGCGCTAGGGACATCAGGCACCTACTAAGAAAATATAATTAAACTTCTGGGCTAATAAAGTTTCAGCCGTTGTCTTGGAAGTCAAAGCCGTAGTCTGGGCTGTATTTAACAAGGCTGTATTTGTTGCAGCCTCATTTGTTGATACTTCTAACTCAGTTACTAAAGCGGCATAAGTAGTGTGAGTTGCTATGGGTACATACGGCTCAGCCATGTCAGACTCCCATCAAAAGCAAAGATTGAACTGTAAATTGCGCTAACTCAGTAGCCGCCGCAGTTGTAGCCGCCGCATAAACTTGAGCATTGGCTTCGTAATCTTCAGCGTCTACCAAGATCACACGAACCCCCTCAGCGGCGGTGTAGCGGGTCAAGAGAGCCTGATATTGGTCTGTAGTGATATATGAGGCAGACTCAGCCTGTGTAACGGCTGGAAGTAGATCAGCAAGATTTTGGGTGGTACCCGCAACCGATAAAGGCAAGGCAATCTCAAAAGTACGCCCACCTGTAAAACTCTCACTAAGAATATAAATAAAAGGTTGAGGTGTTACATCAGTATCGCTAGTAACTGGCAAAGTAATCGTAAAAGAACCTGAAGCGTCTAATTCTTTGTTAATATGAACTGGCATGATAATTACATTTAAAGTTTTTTCTTTAATAATTGTTTGTGGCTCGAAAATTAAAGAACCGCGCACAGGGTTGCCAAGCAGATCAACATAAGTTCCTGTAATGGTACAAGTTGAAAGAGAGGCTGGCAACGCCATGATTAAACTCCTTGACGCAAGACATTCACGGTCTGTGTGCTTGAAGCAACTACCGCGTAAAGTTTTTCTCCGTCTTGAAGATCAATAGACATATCTGAAACAGTAACTCCGCCTAAAGCGTAGCCGTAACTTGTAGTAGTTACGCCTTCTCCACCCAAATAAACTACAACGCTTGTAGATGGGTTTTGAATAGAGATAGTTTGACCATCTTTTCCAGAATAGTCAGACGAAATTTTAGTAGCAGTTGTGCCTACTGAAACTCTTTCGTGTGCTAATGACATAAATTCTCCTTAGTAAAAAAGGGGCGACTCATTTTACCGAATCGCCCCTTACCGATTATTCGGTGGCGAGTTTCTCTTTCTTCGCCTTTGGTTTTACTTCTTCGGACTCAACTGGCTCAACCTTTGGGGTTTGCGCCTGTGGAGCCTTAACGGTTTCTTCGTCAAGAATCTTGATATAGCGATTGCGATTTAAAGCCTTCGCGTGTCGCCAACCCTTGACATCTAGGATAGTTCCAGCCTCAACTAAGCGACCTTCAACTACCATATTTTTTAAGATTTGTGCTTTCATATTAAGCAGTCATGTCAATCCATACATAAGAAAATGTACGGGCTGTGTCGTTGATTGCTGAACCAGTTGGGTTGTAAAGATAAATTGAAACTGTGTCTGCCGCTGAGATAGCCGCTCCACAATAAATCAAATCATCATTTAGGTCTGCTGGTGGGTTTACAATAATGATGTCAGTTGTCTTAGCACCTGTAAGAGTGAAAGTAACTGAACCGCGAGTTGTCGCGTTGATTGAAGCAGGGTCTACTGATGCTGTACCAAAATCTAGTCCATACACCATTTCGCCAGTTGAGCCGATAATTCCGCCAACTGAAACTTCACCGCGAGAAATACGATTTACTTGAGGCATTTAATTTTCCTTTTCTAAGAAAGAAGGGGAGAGCCTTTTCAGACCCTCCCCCTCACTCAACTTAATTAAGCAACGATTGTGTTCCAGAAGTAACCGAGGTCTGAACCGATTACCTTGTTATCAAAAGCCATTTCCGCTTCAATACGGTCTGACTTGATTGACTCCATGCGGAACTGTGAAGTTCCAACTGTCTGTCCTAGACCACCTGAAACGCCTGTCCAAGCGAATGTATAACCCGCTGAAGGTGTTAGTAGTCCTGGATTTGGAGCAACATGAGTTAGAAGTGCGCCCTTGCCAAAAGCAAAGCCGTAAGCCTCGGAAGCACCTTCGTTGTTTGTAGCCTTAACAGCCTTAGCAACCATTACGCGAGGAATGTCAAACATTGCCGCGAGCATATCGGTTGTGATTGTCTGGCTTGAAGTGTATTTGATACGATCAACAAGGTCTGGGTGATTCTTAATAGCCTTGAATACATCGTAACCAAGAACAAGTGTATTGGCTTCCATTCCTGTATTACCAAGAATTTCTGCCTTACCTGCTTCAATGTCATTGATTGGATCAGATGAAGTGTAATCTGACCATTGCTTTGTCTGACCTGTTGTAGGTGTACCAGCAACGCCAGTTACATCGTCAGCCCATACGCCTGTTGTGAAGAAATCAGTTACGAACTGAAGTTCACGGCGAAGCATTAGACGGCGAGTAACGAATTCTGTTGCCTCGCGCAATGGGTTGATTGGTGAGTCTGCGTTAGCAAGTGTCTGATCGTCTACATCCTTGTGGAACGCCCATACATCTGCTGAGTATGTTCCAGTTGAAAGGTTGTAACCGCCACCAGCAGATTCAGTTCCTGGAGCGCGGCGCTGAGCCTCGTCACGGAACCAATCGTTCTTGGTGTAAGTGAAATACTTATCTGACTTCTTATCAACAGGGATTACTGGGAATACCTTGTCAGCAATAAAGTTATCTTGGTTCTGTAAATAAGCAACCGAGATGTTTGTGAGAATTGCGTCAATGTGGACGCTATTGATATTTGGCTGTGGCATTTTTAGTTATCCCCCTTAAGCCGCACGGTGCGGATTCGCACAGTTGATTACGGCGGTGACAACATTTGCATCAGCCGCAGATTCGGTAATTAGTGTTCCAACGACATACTTGGTTGTATCTGTTCCCGCAACTAAAGCAACTGCCTTACCTGCTGATGATGTACCAATTTGTGCGCCTTCTGCGATTGCCGCACCAGCAACAATCTTTGTACCTCCGACAACAAGCACTTCTGCTTCTTGTCCTGAAGTTGGAGCGTTCTGTAGGACTCCTACAGGAATGTCAGTTGCGGCTGCTGCCGCTACTGCCTCTCCTGATGAATTCAACTTAACGAATGTGTATTGCTTTGCGGAAAGATCGGCACCTGCAACAAGTGTGACCTTTACCGAGTAATTACTGAATTCGTATGCCATTTTTATTTAGCACCCTTCTCGTTACGGTATTGGACATAAAGTTCAGGATTTTGTGATGCGACACTTGCGAACGCTTGTTCGAAAGTCTTAGCACTTCCATCCTCAACTGCCGACTTAGCCATAGTGGTCATACGACCATAAGCATCGCCTGAAGTGAAGTCTGCTGATTTCCCGATCTCAGCAAAGATATTTGCGGATTCTGCTTGAGCATTTACAGCGGTGAGGATGTCCTCAACTGATTTTGCTAGGTCTGAATCAACGGCAGACAAACGGCGAAGCGCTGGTCCGATTTTTTCTGCTTCTAGGTTTAGATTTGTATAACCCTTAGCCTTTTCAATAGCGTCTGCGTCTGCCTTGGCTTCGCGCTCCTTGCGGAGTTCTTCAGTTGCGGTTTCTGCTTGCTTTTTGAAATCTTCAATCATTTTGACGACTGACTCAGGAGCGGACTTCAAGAAATCCTCAGAAGCATCTTCAGACTTCGCCATGTTGGCTTCAGCCATATCTTCAGATTTGGATTCTGCTAATTTGGCTTCTAGTTCAGCGATTTTTTTCATCGCATCTTCCATAGTCATTTCAGCCTTTTCGACCTGTGCATCAGTAGCCGCGGTTGTTGTTTCCTCCATAATGGAGTCCTCCTCGGTGAGCGTTTCGTCTAAGACTCTCTGAATTTCAGATTCATCGGCTGATTTCATAACCAGCCAACCTTCATGTAGATGAGCAGGGTGATCCACCCCGCTAGTTTCCTCAATGGCAAGATTCACCATTTTGCGAGTGCGACCAGCCATGTGACTCCTAACGAAAAGAGATTCCCTAATCAGTATGGACTGAAAAGCAAATCTCGGGTCTTGACATGGACAAGAATAACACACGCCCGTTTTAACCCTTTTTTACTGATTCGTTAAAACCCTAGTCTTTACGATTGCCTCAATTAGGTCAGGACAAGTCCACATTGAAAATGGATTTTCGTTTTGCCAGAAGCGAGCAACTCTAAAATGGAAATCGTTGTCGTCCATTTTGCTCCAGATAAAAAATGCTTGGGACTCGTTTGGAAGGCTCACCGATAAACCAGCAAATCCTGGAGTGGTAGTTACACGGGTACTGGATAAACCCATGCTAGAAAGAATTCCAATAGTGTCGTCAATTATGGACAACATTGATTAAAGCGCTCCGCCGTACATTTCAACATCCATAAGAGAAGCCCCGTATTTTTGTTGGAACTCTGCCTGTGCTAAATCTTGCGGATCGCCGTATTCTTCGTTTTCTGGATCATACGGTTTAGCGTCTAATTTCTTACGCCACTTGGCTTCCATTTTGTCGTAGTCACGCAACATGGCTTTCAAGTCTTTTCCTTCTAATGCTTTTTTGCCCCTGTCTAACATTCCTTGAGTTCCTGAATCAAGCCCGCCCGTACCGTTACCAGCCCATGAGCCGTGGCTTTCTTGATCGTGGCTTCCGCCGCCGTGTTTAGCAACTGCTTGGCTTGATTTACGCCATGAATTAGCAAAAGCATTACCACCGAAGGGGCGTAAAATATCCATATCGTCCATGTGGCGAGGACTGTCATAATTTAAATCCTCGAACTCGCCCTCCGAGTCATCTTTTAGATCGCTAAGTTTTTGGGGTGTTCGATAGTTTTTTGGCTCTATTGAATCTTCGCCTTCAGAATCATCTGGATTATATTTTCCATTTGCCCACGCGCCGTGAGAACTTTGATCGTGAGAGCCGTGTTTTTCAACTGATTCGCTCTTACGCAATGTGGACATTTTATGTCCAACTAAGGTTTCTGTTTCTTTACCATCTTTGTAAATACGGATAAGAACTGCTGGATCGTCTTTTTCAGCCTTGATACTGAATGATGATTTTGGAATACCAAGAACGCCTTCGCGCATAATATGTTCAACTCTACCTGTGGCTGTTCCGCCTGAAGATTGCCAAGAAACCATGTCGCCATTTCTTACTGATTTAGCCTTTTCAAAATTAACTGCGTAATCAGCAAGATTAACTGGTTTTGAATCACCGTCATTGACTAAAATGCCCATTACTCTACCTTTGGTTTCTTTTTCTTTGGATTCATTATTGTATCAACATGGACATCGGATACGCCTGGACCGTCCTCTTTTTCAACTGTTTCCATATCAACATAAAGTCTTTCGGCTTTTCCACCGATTGAATAGCCAAGAATTTTCCCTGACTTAACTAAGTCCCAAGCCCAAGGTTCCCAGATAACGCCTAAGAAAACTGTATTTGCTGGGTAAATATGGTTTACATCAATTCCGCTAATTGTTTGAATTGGAACTGTAAGTTCATAAGGGAAAGACATAACTTCTACCCATTCGCCAGCAACTACATCGCGGTTATGTTGAAGTCGGATACGGCGATCATTACTCTTTACATAATCCCAAACTGCTCGCTGTAACTCATTTGAATCTGTCCATTCGCCATGAGCGTCAATCTTGTCTGGGATATACATAGCGCCAAGTGTGTAGCGCTTAGCGTCCTCAGCCTTTGAAACTTCATAGTTGCCAATGCTCTTAATCATAGCAAAAGCGTCTGGAAATGATTCCATAGCGAGGGACTCTGTGATCTCCTCGTAATCGCCTTCACCCATAACAAGGTAGGCAGAGATAACGCGGGTTGGTGTCCAGCCTTGAGTTGGGAACCAGCGCTGTTCGTCAATCACATCAAAACGGTAGAGGTTAAATGGTTCACCCCTGCTCATTTTTACAAAGTACCTCATTGGTTAATCCCTCTCGTTAGGGATAGTTTATCAACTAGGGTTGATTTAATCAAGCCAGCCTCTTGAGCCGTCTGGAACTGCTGAAGAACCAGCGTTCCCGTTCCCAGCAAAGCCCCATAACCCTTTGGCTTGCTGACTCCCTTAGCAATGTCAATCATTCGATTCCACATACTTTGCCTATTAGAGTCATTTAACTCAACCTGATAATCCTTGTAAATTTTGTGGGTTCCAAGGTCGCCCTCTTTATGAGAAAACGAACTTGGTGTGTGTAATTGAATCTCAACTTCAACGCCGTCTTTTCTGGCTTTGATATTTACACCGTCATAAGGATCGCCTGATTGCCAGAAATTCTTAATTCTTAACTTAAAGCCTGACTCCTCTAAA
>Ga0114975_10002341_pt1 | contig 12974 bp, 10 predicted proteins | sample S_130626_EF_Meta_FD_87031 | JGI IMG/M metagenome (GOLD analysis project Ga0114975, IMG submission 87031) | Freshwater microbial communities from Lake Simoncouche, Canada to study carbon cycling - S_130626_EF_MetaG | ecosystem: Environmental > Aquatic > Freshwater > Lake | place: Lake...
CTGCAAGTTGTGCTTGAGCGCAACGCTCGAAACAAACAAACCAGAACACGGCTTCATCAACACTTGCGCCCACCGTGAAGTGGCCATGGTTTTGGTGAATAGCCGCGCGGTTGTTGCCGAAAGCCTCAGCGAAATCTTGACCAGCTGATTCTTCGAAGACGACTGCGCCACCATGTTCTGAAATGACGACATTGTTTTCGTAGAACGCACATGAGTCTTGAGTTAATGCATCAAGTTGGATACCAAGTGAACTAAATGCTTTTCCGTATACAGAGTGTGCATGCGCTGCGGCGATGACATCTGGACGCGCAGTATGAACTGCTGCATGCAGAACATATGCCGCGCGGTTCACGGCGTACTTGCCGTACACAACTTCACCGTGGTGGTTTACCAAGATGAGGTCAGACACGCGCATGTGACGAAATGACAAACCAAGTGGGTTCACCCAGAAGTGATCAGGAAATTCAGGGTCACGAACTGTGATGTGACCGGCGACGCCTTCGCCGAATCCGAGTCGACCAAAGATGCGTAGTGCGCCAGCAAGTTTTTGCTTGCGACGAAGACGCTCTTCAGCAACAGTGGCGGCAGGAGTGAGAGCTTCTTGGCCAAGAATGGTGACCTGCTTTGGAGTCAACGGAATACCGTCGATCATGCGGGTCTCTACGGGTGCATCTGGTGTGATGGTCATGACCTCACAATACGCCACAATGGTTGGTATGGGAATAAGCCAGATACAGCCAGAACATATGGGGCCCCCGGCAGCCAAGTACGCACATGCCGTGAAGGTGGATGGCGCACAGTCGATGGTGTTCACGTCGGGGGTTGTGCCGACGATGCCCGACGGCACTGTTCCGCCCTCTCTAGAGGGCCAAACACGGGTGGTGTGGGCCAACTTGCTCGAAATCCTGCGCGCCGCCCAAATGAGCGTGACAAGCATTGTCAGCATCACCACGTATGTGGTGGCTCGAGACACGCTGACAGCTGATCTGGCCTCTGTAATGGCCGTACGCGATGAAGTAATGGCTGATCACAGAGCGGCTAGCACCCTTGTGACAGTTCCCGCCCTTGCTCGCGCAGAGTGGCTCATCGAAATCAGCTTGGTGGCTGCTTCCTGAGATTTTCTAGGAATATGTCGCCAGCGGTGGCGGCTCGTACGATTGACCCTCATGGCTGACGAAATAAAGCGCACTGACTCTGGCATTGACATTGCCCCCCTCTATTCGGCCGATGACCTCGCCGGCTGGGATCCTGCAACTCAACTGGGTCTTCCAGGAACTGCGCCCTACACCCGTGGTGTGTACCCCACGATGTACCGAGGCAAATTGTGGACCATGCGTCAGTACGCCGGGTTCGGATCTGCCGAATCAACCAACCAGCGTTTCAAGTTCCTTCTTGAGGCAGGCCAAACAGGACTCTCATGCGCGTTCGACCTGCCAACCCAAATGGGGTACGACTCTGACCACGCCCGCAGTGAAGGCGAAGTTGGCAAAGTAGGTGTTGCTATCGACACCCTCGAAGACATGCGCATGTTGTTGAAGGATTTGCCTCTCGACAAAGTGTCGACGTCAATGACCATCAACTCAACCGCAGCAGTTCTGTTGCTGATGTACGAATTGGTTGCTGAAGAACAAGGCGTGCCGTCATCTGCAATTAGCGGAACAATTCAGAATGACTTGTTGAAGGAATATATTGCTCGCGGCACGTATGTGTACCCACCGCGTCCGTCGATGCGCATCATCACAGACATCTTTGCCTATTGCGCCCAGAACGTTCCGAAATGGAACACCATCTCCATTTCTGGGTATCACATTCGTGAAGCAGGAAGTTCTGCTGTTCAAGAAATCGCTTTTACTCTGGCCAATGCCATCGCATATGTTCAGGCAGCTGTTGATGCCGGTCTTGATGTCGATGATTTCGCACCCCGTTTGTCTTTCTTCTGGAATGGTCACAACAACTTCTTCGAAGAAGTGGCGAAATTCCGCGCCAGCCGTCGCATGTGGCACAAGATCATGACCGAGCGTTTTGGTGCAAAAAAGGAATCAAGCAAGTTGTTGCGCTTCCACACACAAACAGGTGGCAGTACCTTGACAGCTCAACAGCCACTGAACAACGTTGTGCGTGTTGCTCTGCAATCAATGGCCGCTGTAATGGGTGGCACGCAAAGTTTGCATACGAATGGTTACGACGAAGCTCTTGGTCTTCCTACAGAAGCAGCAGCGCGTATCGCATTACGCACCCAGCAAATTATTGGATACGAAAGTGGAATAGTTGATACTCCAGACCCTCTTGCAGGGTCATATTTCGTTGAATCATTGACAGATGAAGTGGAACGTCTTGCCTGGGAATACATCGAGCGCATTGATGCAATGGGTGGCGCTGTTGACGCAATTGAAGCCGGTTTCCAAATGGACGAAATCGAACAAAGTGCATATGAGTACACAAAGTCGATTGATGACGACGAGCGAGTCATTGTGGGCGTCAATAAGTTCACCGTTGAAGGTGAAGGGGAGCCAAATGTATTCCCAATTGACCCAAGTCTTGCTGTCGGCCAATTGGCACGTCTGAAGAAATTCAAAGAGAATCGTGATCATGCAAAGGTTGCAGCACTTCTTGAAGAGATTCGTGTTGCAGCACGTGGCACTGACAACATACTGATTCCTATGAAAGAGGCATTGCGCGCTCACGCGACTCTTGGTGAAGTCAGTGATGCGCTTCGTGACGTCTACGGCACGTACAAGCCAGGTCGGTAGTACACGCCATGAGCGAACAGAATGTCATTGTTGAAAAAGTCGGGAATCGACTCGACATCATTCTGAATCGCCCGGACCGAAAGAATGCAATTACGCAACAACTAGCGGTGGAATTGCGCGATGTGTTTCTGAATGTTCCATCTGATGTTGGATGCATCTTGTTGTCTGGCTCTGGTGGAGCTTTCTGTAGTGGTATCGATCTCAAAGTTGCTGGCCCAGACCTAAAGAATGAACCATTGACTGCGTGGGTAGAAGTGCATGCTGCGATGTACAAATGTCGCGTGCCTGTGGTGGCCGCCCTTGAGCGGTATGCCATCAATGCTGGTGCAGCTCTTGCGCTTGCCGCAAACATTGTTGTGGCGGGGGAGTCTTCATTTCTGCAAGTAGGTGAAATTGCTATGGGAGTTCCGGCCCCAATGTGTCAAGCCTGGCTGCACTTGAAACATTCACAAGCAATTGCAGACCGTGTTGTTCTGGTTGGCGATCGCATAGTGGGCACCGACATGGTGTCACTAGGTCTTGTGTCAGAAGTAGTTGCAGATAGTGAAGTGTTGAATCGCTCGCGTGTTATTGCTGACCATATTGCTTCACACCCGCAACGTGGACGAGACGGAATCGCGCACACGTGGGATTCATTACGTGGCCGTATTGATAACCCCGACGAATGGTTTGCAAACCTAATCAAGCGCTAATGCTTCTATGCGCATTCTTGCAGGGATGCCCACTTAATTTGCTTGCTGTTTGTGCGGTAGTAGTAACCCTGCGAGCCAAACGTGCCAGTGGTTGGACACATTTTCTTGTATCCCCAGTTAATGATTCGTTGGTGAAGGTTTTTTTCTAGACCTCGATCAAATGTTTGAAAAATAACATCTGGCTGCAGTTCGCCAATGCTGTAGTTGTAATCCCATTTGTTGTGCCCTGGAAAAAAGGCTCCATGAGGGGCACTACTGGCAATGAACGTGTCATTCTTGCCAAGAAGATCAAGCATTGTTCGATGCGAATAGTAGGCGGGAACACCGGCCCAAATAGTGGCGATACTCGCTCCCACTTCGGTTGTGTCACGCATTGTTTCTACTGATTCAGTGACAAAAAGGTTTGTTCGTGTGAGAAGGAGATCGCTGTGCCTTTGCTGCTGTGCCATCGGATACGCACTGACAATGAGACACACTGCCGCAACTACTGCCCCGGCAACGTATCCATCACGAGAGATGAATGAGAGAAGAAGGATTATGAATGCGCTTGCAATGGACACTGCAGCCACGACATAAAAGTGCTTCTCAGAAAACCCGAAGGGATTAACGGTGACGCCAGCACCAATAGAGGTGACAAGCACAGCAAGAGAGATAATCACTGGAGTAATTCGTTTCCGAATTGTGTTCAGAGATAAGCCGATTATGAGGGGAACTAGGGGAACAATTGTGGCGTAGAAGCGATTGAGCATTTCGCCTTCCCATGCATCACCACCGATGTATACGGCGTACGCGGCCATCGCTACAAACATCGCCGATGCGATAACAGCCACACGTTGGTGCAATTCTTTGAAACGCAATTGAGAGATGAGCGCGACGGCAATAATTACAAAAAGAACAGTTGTCTTTGCACTTGAAGCAAGACCGCGAGAGATTCGGTCAATGGGGGAGACGCCATCCATTTTCAGGTGATACGTGTTCGGTAGCCAACTTCCCCAGTACAACTTTTGTGCAAGGCAAACTAGTGCAGCAGTCGCAACAACAATCACGCCGTACAGGGCAACAAGTCGCATCTTTATGTAGGCAGGCCCCCACATCAGAAGTGCTGCAACTGCAACCACACAAAAGATTGCAAAATCAAATCGCGTGGCGATACCCAGAACAATCGGGAGAATCATTGAATATTGGATCCGAACGATGCCGTCCCGAATGTGATTGACGGTTGCACGTAGTAGGAGAAGGCAAAAGAATGTGAGAGCGCCAACTTCCATTCCTCGAAGTGTCCAATAAACGAGTGGATACATGAAAGGCAAGGAACCTGCTGCAAGTACCGCAATCAAATGGTTATTGCCAGCACTGTATGTGTGTACTAGGTCAAAGATGATCCAGGATGAAGCAAGAATGAGAAGAACTCCAGTGAGTGAAATCACTAGAGCAGCAGATGATCCGTCAAAGCCAACAAGGTGAACGAAGGCCATCCAGAGTGTCCACAACGGATTCGTGAACCCTTGAACACGAGGTGCGCCTGGAAACCAGACCATTTCCCCAGTCTTTGCCAGCGTTCGGCCGTAATCCATTGAGATCATTGCGTCGTCAAACAATGTGAAACGACGTGATCCCCACGGGTTCTCACTTGATTGCCATTCAAGAATCAGCATGAATAAGAGTCCAGGAACGACTGCTACGGCATACAAGGTTCGTTGGTGAAGGCGAGAAATTGTCTTAATCATGGGTACAGGTATTTCTTTCCGCCGCCCGCAACGAGACGTAGTTCTTGGGCAAATGTTTGTGTCTTCTTGTAATTGTCAAGAACAAGAATTCCCGTTGTATCGATAATCACAACAGTTCCGTCACCATCAACAGATGCAAATGTTCTTCCGCCGATATGACCGAGCGCTAGGAACGACTTGTTGCGGCAGGGGCAATAACCATGCGTACCCACGCCGGTGGTTTCGCGCATTGCCCAATCCCAGGTTTCTTTCATAGTTGTTCGGTCAAAGAAATAGCGACGAGTCCAATCGGCTAAGTCATCCATTGTCATAATGATGCCGCCGGTGGAAAAACCAATACTTCCGTAATCGCCACGGAACGTAGAGATGTTGTATCCCAGGCGGTCGGTGATTCTGCTTCGCAAAAGATCTTCAAATGTCTTGCCAGTTTTTTGTTCCAAGACAATCCCAAGGACTGCAAAGCCAGTAGTTGAATAACTGACATATGATCCTGGCGGGGATAAAAGAGGTTGTTTACTCACGTATTTCAGTACATCAATTGATGTCGTACCATCCGGTACATATCCGTTACCACTCTTGTATTTGGATAGTCCAGATGTATGGGTCAGAAGTTGACGAATGGTTATTTGGCCGTGTTTGAATCCCATCCCCATGTCACCTACAGGATCATCCAGAGATATGAGACCCTCCTCAACCAATTGCATAATCAATGTGGTGGTAAATGTTTTGGTCAGACTGCCAATCAGGCTTGGCTGATCAAAAGTCTTCATGCCTCCTGAAATTCCATGCCACACATGACCATCTTTGGTAACAACGATTGCTCGGGCTTGGCCAAGACCCATTTGTTCAGTCCGATTATCGAGGATTGATTGCATTTCGGTTTCACGAGCTGACCACGTGTTGTCTTTGAAGGCCGAAGAATCAAGAAAATCCTCAACGTCATCTTCAATTTCGATCTTGACGACCTTCGGGGCTGCAGAAGGAGGCAATGGTTGATGCAACGGTGTGCGTACAAAGTCCAGTCTGTGGCTGATTGGTCCAACATTGATTGCAGGCAAGATGGCCAGCATCAGGATGATTCGTGGTGCGATGCTAGAAGGAGTAAACCAACTGTCGTTTCGATGCTCGAAAAGTCCGACGAGGTATGTGACTACTGGAAGTGCGAGAAATGTAAGAGCAACGATGAGAAGTACGCGCGCGTTTGTTGGAATTTTGTTTGGAACCAACTGCCAAAGGAACCACGCTGTCATGGAATGCCACAAATAAATACTGAGTGGGTATCTATTCAAGAACTTAGAAACGCCAGTAGTTGAAAAAGACGACAAAGTTGTTGGAAAATGCAGGAGTAGGGCAGTCCAGAAGCCACCCACAAAGAGATGTAAGACATGGTCGTTGTTGACAACACCATTGAGCGGCTGTCGATACAGCAACCATCCGCATGCCCCCACAAGAAATGCAAATGCAGCTAAGTGAAGTGATCGAGGGGTCGGTCGGCCTGTAACTAGCCACGCCATACCTGCAGCGGTGCAGGTGGAATACAACACAATATCTCCGACTGCCCAACCAAATCCGGCGCTATCAAGGTCCCAAACACCTAGCGCTATGACAGCAATGATTCCTGTTATCGGAATGAGCGACTTGAATTTACGGGTCAATGCATAGATGAATGGGCTAAGTACCAGGACCCACACATAAGCCCGCAAGTACCACATTGCTGAAGTGAACCATTGGCTCGCAATGAGAGAAGTTGGTTGGCTGAAAGGGAGAAAGAATGTCCACACAGCTGAAGTGTGAACATGAAAATGAGCCGACAGTAGGTAAACGGTCAGCGAATAGAACCACAACGGGGCTATTAACCGTTTAAATCGCTTACGAAGTGTTTGAAATGCAGACGCCTTCTGTAACGAACGCGCCAGTAGTGCCCCGGTAACAACAAACATTGCGGGAACAGACGAGATGATCCAGGTAGTCCACGACCATCCGCTGGCATGCCATGTGATGACACGGAGAATTGCGATAGCACGGAGTCCGTCAAGTGCAATATCGCGCTGAGGAGTAACTGTTTTCTCCTGAACGGTCGCTTTATTCACTCCGTCAAGTCTAAAAACTTTCCGAGATGTCTATGAAGAATCCGCCATCTTGTGTTGTGCAATTTACTTTCAGTTCATTGAAAGTTTGCTTTGGTCAGTGCGACCACATTGTGTTCATTGTTGTGGACCCGGTTAGCAGGCTCTCACAATGGTCTTAGTGATGTGAATATGGCACGTCGACGAGTGCGTCGCACTTGAAGACGGGAATCGTGTCCGAATCCATAGCGTTCGGTACGCGCCAGTTGATTTGTAGCCTGAGACTTTAAACATGCGCACACCGGCATGGCTGCTTGGTGGCAAGTAGACAGAACCCGTGAGCATTCCTTGTGCATCTGTCCGAAATAAATGCAGTAATTTCTGAGGCGACATAATTGAAATGCGCACCAGACTGTTTGGGGCGAATCCCTTGGCCTGCATAATTTGGAGTTGCCCACCAAACCGCAAGCTCAACATGCCGTCTCTGTCGCGATTAAGAACTGTGCCCCTTGCGCCGATTCCTCTGAGAAAAAAATGGAGATTTCCGTCAGCCAGATGCAAGATGCTTTTCGAACTAGTGAAACTGACGTTTGTGTTGGTCCCATTGGTAGTGCCAGATGAACTTCCTGTAGTGGATATTGAGGATGTAGACGATGGTGTCGTTGTGGCGGAGCTTGGTGTTGTTGTGGCGGAGCTTGGTGTTGTTGTGGCGGAGCTTGGTGTTGTTGTGGCGGAGCTTGGAGTGGAAAGAACAAATGTCTTGGACATTGTGGCTCCCGCGAAAGTTCCAGTAGAGGCAATTGTTGCGATCACTGTGCACGATCCAGCACTCGTGTAACTGAGAGTGCGTGTCGAGGAAACAATCGTGCAGTTGGTTGTTCCCGCATCAGATATGGCGTAGGTGACTAGTCCACCACCATTTCCGGTCGCAGCATCAATAACAATTGGGCTTGATGTGCTTGGAACTGTCAGCGAAGGATTCCAACTCACTGTCTGAATCATTAACGAATTTGTGAGGATGTTGCTTGCACCAATTGTCACGGCTCCGCCAAGCGCGAATACTTTTCCAGCAAGAATTACATCCGCGCCTGTAGTTACATATGCCCCTGCCATCACAATGCCTTTGAAGTTGGTTGAGGCACCAGGCGCGAAATAGGTATCAACTTGCCAAAAAACATTTGCAGAGTTAGCGCCATTCGTCAACAGAACACGAAACCCTGCCTCAGTCGAAAGGTATCCGCCAATCTGGAATATGAACACTGCATTGGGGTCATTCTGCGCATCAAGCGTAATTTCGCCAGTCGCAAGCATGTACGACGTGTACCTGTATACACCGGCGGTGAAATTTCGATTCACAGGGAACACGGTTGCAGCGCTAGACGATGTTGCAGTTCTTGCAGCAGCGTTGGCAGAGGCGAGTGATGCTGCCCACCATGGCCCCGAAGATGCTCCGAGTACTCCAGAAATAGTTTCACCGGTTAGGACGTTGCCAGCACCAATAGTTATTGCTGCGCCTGCCACGACCGAGTAGTCCGCAGCCACGCCTAAGTTGATTGGATCAACGTATGTCGAAGCATTCACAGAAGATGCAGTTGTCGCAAGACCGCCGATCAAAATGAATGGCACCATGTATCTCACTAGTTTTGCGAATGAACCGTGCGTTGTTTTTCCTACTTGCATTCGGGCTACTTTCTGTTAGCACCCTGAAGTGCTCGGAAATAGCAAGGTATGGCCTTTTGCTCAGACAAAAACGGACATATCTGACATATATCAACCGTGTCCGTATATTTCTTGCCAAATGTGGTCTATGTTGTGGATATTGATATCGCCTGCATCCAGCCCTGCAAGGTGAGCCTATGAAATCGTCGATTATCCCGGAACTTGCTGGCTATCTTGCTGGCAATAATCGTTCTTGGAACGAAATAGCGCAATTTCTTAGTATGCGAATACTTAATGAAGAAGAAGTGATCTGCCTGTATTTGGCAGAAATTCTAGAAACGGGCGTTTTGTGCCCACTGGGAAGCTTTGGATATGCCTCAGAAGACGTGGCACGTTTTCTAGAGATTTCTCTGCAGGACAAGACTCCCATGACTAAAGCGGTATCCACCAACGAGATTGTTTGTGTGACAAATACGCCCAATTCGTTAGATGAGTTTGAACGGATAGAAGTTTTATTACTTAATCCTCAATGGCAAACATTAATTTCGGTTCCTTCGTATCCCAATGGTGGATTTACGTTTGTTTCCAAAGCAAAGATCGAACTCACTGAAGTAGAACAGCTATTCCTTATTGCAGTCGGATCCCTCATTGGTCTTTACGGCCAGTCCCCAACGCCGGACCTCATTGAAAGTGCACGCCTAGCAAAAGAACAAACGAAGTTGGCAGAATACCCATTAACTCCTCGACAGCTTGTTATCGCGGGAATGTTAGAACGTGGTTTCAATAACGCTCAGATCAGTCTCGATATTGGTTTCAGCGAGTCGCTCATTCGCCAAGAGAGCGTTGCGATCTATCAGAAACTAAATGTGTCTGGGCGCAAGGCAATGCAAGCTATTCACTCATTGAACCTTGAGAGTGCAATCAAGTAGCCATTGTTCTGTGTGTCATGTAGCTGACATAACTTTTTCGCCGTTATGTGAGGCGAGTGATTTCGATGTTTGGTCGCTGTGGGGCCGCAACTGATTGTGTTGGCCAACCAAGATAGATGATGCCCATTACGTGATCACTGGGCTCCATTGAACACAATGCGGTGATTGCGTCGTTAGCACCTTTTGCCGGAGATCCCCACAATGATGCAAGTCCGAATGACTCGACCATTAACAACATGTTCTGAACACCGGCTGCAACTGCGTACTTATTCTCTTCTGTCTCGTTTGGTGTCGCACCCTCTGCTGATGCGACAACGATGATGATGGGCGACCGCATGAACTTTCCACGAGTTTTAGCGACTTTCATTTCGTCATCGCCATGAATGGCCATGGCGTCTGCGATTGTGTTTCCAAGAGTTCGTCGTGAGTCTCCAGAAACAACAGCAACTCGTAATGGCCAGGTGCGCTTGTGGTTAGGCGCCCATTTAGCTGCCTTAACAATGCGGTCAACTATTTCAGGGGCAACTTCTCGAGACGCATCAATCAATAGGTTGCTGCGTCTCGCAGTAATCAGACCTTCTAATTCGTCTGGTGTCATTAGTTCTTGTGGAGGTCTGCGTTAAGGCCGCCCCATGAACCTGAGCGCGCGATGACTTCAACTGCTCCTGTTAATGAATTTCGACGGAACAACAAGTTCGACTGACCAGAAAGAAGTTTGGCTTTCACCTTTGAACCTGAAGGATCAATGACAACAGTGCCAGCGGTGACATAGAGACCAGCTTCCACGATGCAATCATCTCCAAGGCTTATTCCGATACCTGCATTTGCGCCCAGAAGACATCGCTCGCCAATGGTGACCATTTCTTTTCCACCACCAGAGAGTGTTCCCATGATTGATGCGCCGCCACCAATGTCTGAACCGTCACCAACGATGACGCCAGCAGAGATGCGACCTTCCACCATTGATGCCCCCAATGTGCCTGCATTGAAATTGCAGAAACCTTCATGCATCACAGTTGTGCCTGGGGCAAGGTGTGCACCGAGGCGAACGCGACTGGCGTCTGCAATGCGGACTCCGGAAGGAACTACATAGTCAGTCATTCGTGGGAACTTGTCAACACCGTGCACGACAAGATGTTCGCCGCGTTGCGCCAGGTTCCATGCGACTGATTCCAAGGCATCTACGGCAACTGGGCCACGTGAAGTCCACGCAACGTTCTGCAATAAACCGAATGCACCGTCAAGGTTGATGGTGCGAGGCTTGACAAACCGCTGTGACAACAAATTCAGGCGTAAGTACACATCTGCAGCACTTGTGGGTGCCGCAGAAATCTCTATCTCGACGGTGACGGCTTCAAACGCCACACCGCGATCACGATCTGTGTCAACACTTGGTTGGTGTGATGGCGCATCAGCAGGGGAGAACTTCCCGAGACCGACAGTGCGAAAGCGCACTTCTAGTGTTGCTCCGTGTGAATCGAGTGTTGCGATACCAACACCCCATGCGTGATCTGACATTAGAAAGCCTCCAGGCGAAGTGTTGGGAACAAGATGACGTCGCGAATTGATTGAGCGTTGCCAATCAACATTACTAAGCGGTCCATGCCGATACCGAGGCCGCCAGTTGGGGGCATTCCGTATTCCATTGCACGCAAGAAGTCTTCATCTACGGTGCCGGCTTCTGCATTGCCGGCGTCTTTCGACTTTTGTTCGTCCTCAAAACGAAGACGTTGTTCAACAGGGTCGTTGAGCTCTGAATATGCATTTGCTAATTCACGTCCACCAACAAACAATTCGAATCGTTCTGTGAGGTGTGGGTCATTGCGGTCGACACGAGCAAGCGGGCTGATTTCGACAGGGTGGCCAGTAACAAAGGTTGGTTCACGAAGCGCTGCTTCACAAGTTGCTTCAAAGAGCTCTTCGATGATTTTTCCTGGTCCAAAGTGTGGAAGAACTTTGACGCCATGCTTTTCGGCAAGGGCAACGAGTTGTTCGCGTGGTTGCGATGGGTGTACTTCCACACCGGTCGCTTCTTTTACAAGGTCAATCATGCGCACTCTGCGCCATGGCTTAGCAAGATCAACGGGAATGTCATCAATCAAAACTGTGGATGAGCCTGTCGCGTCGTTTGCAGCATTCACGAACAAAACTTCCGTGAGGTCCATGATGTCGGTGTAATCAGCGAAGGCTTGGTACAGCTCCATCATGGTGAATTCAGGGTTGTGGCGAGTTGAGATTCCTTCGTTACGGAACACGCGACCAATTTCAAAAACCCGTTCCATGCCTCCAACAATGAGTCGCTTGAGATGCAGTTCGAGCGCGATACGCAGGTACAAGGTCATGTCGAGTGCATTGTGGTGAGTGACGAAAGGTCGCGCATGCGCACCACCTGGTTCAACATGCAGAACTGGCGTCTCGACCTCTATGAATCCGCGATCGTGCAAAGTACGGCGGAAGCTGGCAATGACTGCATGGCGAATAGCAAACATGCGGCGTGATTCTTCGTTACCGATGAGGTCTGCGTATCGCTGGCGATAACGAGTATCAGTATCAGTCAGACCATGCCATTTGTCAGGAAGTGGACGAACAGCTTTTGAGAGGAGAACGACTGAATCAACCTTGATTGACAGCTCGCCCTTACGAGTTGTCATGACGATGCCAGTTGCGCCTACCCAGTCGCCAAGATCCAGATTATTGATGGCATCGAAAGCGTCATCTCCGACAATCGCTTTTGAGACGAACAACTGAATAGAAGTCTCGCGGTCTTGCAATGTGGCAAAGATAAGTTTTCCCTGGTCGCGCTTCAGCAGTATTCGGCCAGCAACAGTGACGTGGGTCTCGGTTTCAGAGCCTGCTTCAAGGGCGCCGAATTCATTGCGAATTTCGCCAAGAGTGTGGCTGCGATCAAACCGGTACGGGTATGGATTAGTGCCTTGCGCCCGAAGTACATCGAGCGAGCCAAGACGGCGAGCCTTCTCCTGCTCGAGGCCATTAGTTCCTAGATCTACAGATTCATCACTCACAGACCCTCTACGGTAGTTCGCCCACCTACTGAACGGGGAAGCCATTCATCAACTACGGTCAAATGGGTGCGATGGAGGACCTCACTAGTGATGACAGCCTTGGTGCTTTCGGTCATCAGTTCTCGTGC
>Ga0114975_10002343_pt1 | contig 12966 bp, 14 predicted proteins | sample S_130626_EF_Meta_FD_87031 | JGI IMG/M metagenome (GOLD analysis project Ga0114975, IMG submission 87031) | Freshwater microbial communities from Lake Simoncouche, Canada to study carbon cycling - S_130626_EF_MetaG | ecosystem: Environmental > Aquatic > Freshwater > Lake | place: Lake...
AGTCGATTAAAATGTTAATATTTTTAACATTTTAATGTTTATAATGTAAACAAAATAAAAAATAAAAAAAACCGACCCCCAGAAAATAAAGAAAATTTTCTATTCGTTTCCCGCAGACTGAATGAATTAAATCAGCGTATCCTTTCTGTCTTAATCCGTGTGAAAAAGTTTTCCGCTCCGCCGCGGCGGACTACAGAAAAGTATCGCAGATCAAAAGAGATTAATCAGCGTATCCTTTCTGTCTTAATCCGCGTGAAAAAGTTTTACGCAGATTCCACGGAAAAGTACCGCAGATCTTAGGAATCAAATTCGCGTGTCCTATCTATCCGTCGCGGCGGAGCGTGAAAAGAAGGGTTGATGGTGACTAGGAGTTGCTTAGGCTTTTGCCAGTAGGAGCTGAAATTCCAGTGCACTGCAGGCCTGGAATTCATCGGCTTTGAGATCCTCAAAAATTTCTTCGTCACCTTCGATCCCTGTTTTTTCGATTTTTCCATCGGGATGAACAATCAGTTCGATGCCAGAAAAATCCTGCGGGTTGATCATCACCAATACTTGGTAGTCGTCAAAAATCCGTTTGAAGTACTGCGAAATTGCTTTAGCCACGGTGTCAAGGTTAGGGTTGCTCAAAAATAAGTTAAAAAAAACGAAGGGACGCATTGCATATTCCAAAGCCTTTCTAAATTTGTGGCACGCTTATGAAAACAATCGCAAACAAGTACTGGTGGTGGCATTCCAATTCTTTCCTCGGGAAAGCTCAGAAAGCCGTTGCCTAAACTTTGCGCAATACATACCTTAAAAGGCTTACTGGTTTCCCCGGTAAGCCTTTTTTTATGCCCTTTTCTCTCTTATGACTACGACCTACAGCCTCCATACCCAGTACCGCAAGCGACTCGCAGATATCATCACGCCGGTAAGTATTTACCTGCAGATTCGTGATCGCTTCGCAAATCCCATCTTGCTGGAATCCTCCGACTACCGTGGGCAGGACAATAGCTACTCCTACATTTGCTTCAATCCAGTCGCTTCTTTTTCATTTACAGCAGGCACAGTGCTGGAAAAATTGCCCGATGGACAGGAGAAATCTTACGAAGTGAGTGCTGAACAACCCCTAATGGATTGCTTGCAACGGTTTGGAACTGCATTTCAGTCTTCGCCTGACGCGTTCAAGTTCAGTACAAATGGCCTTTTTGGCTACACCCAGTACGATACGGTAGGCTGGTTTGAGGACATCCAATTAAAAGCTTCCCCTTCCGAAGAAGTGCCGATGATGCACTATGCCATGTACCAAAACATCATCGTCGTGGATCATTACAAAAACGAGTTGCACCTCTTCGAACACCTAGTCGAGGGGGCTGAGCGGGCTTCTTACCTCGATGAAATCGAAACCTTGCTCAACAACAAAAACATCCCCGCCTACTCTTTCAAAAAAGTAGGGGAGGAGGTTTCCAACTACAGCGATGCGGAGTTTTTGGGATTGCTATCTCAAGCCCAGAAGCATTGCCATCGCGGAGATGTATTCCAGCTGGTACTCTCTCGCCGATTTACAACGGCCTTCAAAGGGGATGAATTTAACGTCTACCGAGCCCTTCGCTCGGTCAATCCTTCGCCCTACCTGTTCTATTTCGACTACGGCTCCTTCAAGGTGTTTGGAAGCTCCCCAGAAGCACAGATTGTGGTCAAAAACCGAAAAGCAACTCTCTTTCCGATCGCAGGAACCTTCCGCCGCACCGGCAATGATGTGGAGGATGCAGCCCTTGCACGTAAATTATACGACGATCCAAAAGAAAATGCAGAGCACGTCATGCTCGTAGATCTGGCTCGAAATGACCTCTCCCGTACTTCTGATCGGGTGGAAGTGGAGGTCTTCAAGGAAGTGCAATACTACTCCCACGTGATCCATTTGGTGTCCAAAGTAACTGGGCAGCTACCTGAGGGTGCCAATCCACTACAGTTGGTGGCAGATACTTTCCCGGCAGGAACGCTTTCGGGTGCACCGAAGTACCGAGCGATGGAGCTCATCGATGAACTGGAAACAGTGCCCCGCCAGTTCTATGGTGGAGCGATTGGCTACCTGGGATTCAATGGGGATTTCAACCATGCGATCATCATCCGCTCCTTTGTGTCGGAAAACAACCAGCTCCGTTTTCAAGCCGGTGCTGGTGTAGTTGCAAAAAGCGACATCCACTCTGAATTGCAGGAGGTGGCCAATAAATTGGAAGCCCTGCGGGTGGCCTTGAAGACCGCCGAACAGATTTAAGCGATGCGTCCATGAAAATCTTAGTCCTAGATAATTACGATTCCTTCACCTACAACCTGGTGTACCTGATCCGCCAACTGGGGTATGGGCAGCAATTGGACATTCGTCGAAACGATGCCTTTTCCCTGGATGAGGTGGAGCAGTATGATAAAATTCTCCTTTCTCCAGGCCCTGGAATTCCTTCCGAAGCTGGTTTGATGCCTGAAGTATTGCTGCGATATGCGGTTACCAAATCCATCTTAGGAATTTGCTTGGGCCATCAGGCTATCGCAGAGGCTTTTGGTGGTCAGCTACACAACTTGGCTGAGGTGCAGCATGGAGTTGCTTCCACGCTCACCGTAGTGCCTGACCGACTATTTGAAGGACTACCCATCCAGTTTGCCGTAGGCCGTTACCATTCTTGGGTAGTAGATGAAGCACATCTCCCCACTGAATTGGAGGTGATCGGCCGTAGCACAGACCAACAGATTATGGCCATCCGCCACCGGCAATTTGACCTCCGTGGGCTGCAGTTTCACCCAGAAAGTATCCTTACCGAACATGGGGCCAAGCTAATCCAAAACTGGCTTCAAAATTAATTCGACTTCTACCTATCGCTAACCGATGAAAGATATTTTAAATCAGTTGATTGAACACAAAACCCTCTCGCAGCAGCAGGCGAAGGAGGTATTGAAAAACTTGGCTACAGGATCCTACCCCAGCAGCCAAGTAGCCGCTTTTATGACCGTGTTTCTGATGCGCAGCATTACGGTGGAGGAACTCCGTGGTTTCCAGGAAGCCATGCTTGAGCTCTGCGTTCCAGTAGACCTTTCCGAATACGATGCCATGGACCTCTGTGGCACGGGAGGGGATGGGAAAGACACCTTCAACATATCTACCCTTTCCTCCTTTATCGTCGCAGGAGCTGGACAGGCGGTGGCCAAACACGGCAATACGGGCGTGTCCTCGATTTGCGGATCTTCCAACTTGCTTTCCCATTTTGGGTACGAGTTTAGTTCAAACCCCGATCATCTTCGAAAAAGCTTGGATCAGGTAGGCCTCTGCTTTTTGCATGCGCCACTTTTTCACCCTGCAATGAAAAGTGTGGCTCCCATCCGAAAGGAACTTGGGGTGAAGACTTTTTTCAACATGCTTGGACCTATGGTCAACCCAAGTTTTCCTAGAAAGCAACTAGTAGGGGTGTTTAGCTTGGAATTGGCGCGACTCTATGGCTACCTCTACCAGGAAACGGAGGGTCGATTTGCTATCTTACATGCCCTTGATGGTTACGATGAAATATCGCTCACGGGACCCTTCAAGATGATCACCAATACCGGTGAGAAACTCTACCACCCACAAAGCCTTGGCCTAGATCAACTTTCGCCAGACAGCATTCTTGGTGGAACCACAATAGCCGAGTCTGCCCGAATCTTTGAAGACGTGCTTCGGGGCAAAGGTACTGCTGCACAAAATCAAGTCGTGGTAGCGAATGCCGCCGCCGCCCTAGTGACCGCTCGAGAAGGCCTTGGTTTCGAGGAGGCAATTGCCCTCGCCAACGAAACACTCCTGACTGGCAAGGCGCTAGGTGTCTTTACAGGATTGATTCAACCTCAAACTTCCGTATCCTTTAACTAAGTTGCTCCGATGAATACGCTAGAAAAAATCATTGCCGATAAGTACTTGGAAGTGGAAGCTCGAAAGCAGCAGCGACCTGTAGCTTTCTTGGAAAAAAGCAGCGCTTTTTCGAGAGCCACCCTATCCCTAAAATCTTTTCTTTTGGATCCTACCAAGTCTGGGATCATCACCGAATTCAAGCGAATGTCTCCCTCCAAGGGACTGATTAATGGTACCTCCTCAGTGGTGGAAGTGACCCAAGGATACGAGCAGGCAGGAGCCTCCGCACTCTCCGTTTTGACAGATCTGCACTATTTTGGAGGTGCCACAGAAGACCTTGAGTTGGCTAGAAAGCAGGTGTCCATCCCCATTCTACGTAAGGACTTTGTCGTAGATGAGTACCAGATCTTGGAAGCCAAATCCATGGGTGCCGATTGTATTTTACTCATTGCCGCTGCCTTAACTCCAGAAAAAGTACAATCCTTAGCGGCTTTTGCTCATAGCCTAAGCCTCGAGGTGCTGTTGGAAGTACACAATCTGGAGGAATTGGAACAGTCGTTTTGTGACGGCCTGGATGTGGTGGGCGTGAATAATCGAAACTTAAAAAACTTTGAAGTGTCTTTAGACACATCTTTAGCACTAGTGGACCGGATTCCAAACCAGGTAGTAAAAATTTCGGAAAGCGGAATTTCAGATCCTGCTACGCTAGTTGCTTTCCGAAAGGCAGGTTTCGATGGCTTCTTAATTGGGGAAAACTTTATGAAAACCTCAAACCCAGGGCTGGCAGCAATAGAATTTATCCAAGAGTTTAGACGCTTGATGGGTGCGCAAAAAACGGGAATCTCAGGGCATGGAAATTAAAGTTTGTGGCATGCGGGAACGGGACAATTGTTACCAATTGGTCCAAGAAGTCAATCCAGATTGGATGGGCTTAATTTTCTATCCCAAATCTCCTCGACTGGTTCCTGCTGAAAGTGCCGATTGGTTGGTGGACTTGCCCTTAAAAAAAGTGGGGGTGTTTGTAGGGGAGGAACAGTCGGAAATTCGTTGCAAAACAACCTCGTTTGGCCTTTCGGCCCTTCAACTGCATGGAGGAGAATCTGTGGAGGTGGTAAAGCAACTGAAGGAAGATACCGACTTGGAAATTTGGAAGGTCTTTGGCGTTGGGGAGAAGTTTGATTGGAAGGTAATGGAAGAATTTGTTCCTTATGTAGATCGTTTTCTATTTGATACGGCTACGGCGAGCAAGGGAGGTTCTGGAAAAACATTTGATTGGAAACTCCTGAAAGGGTATCCTTTCGAAAAAGGATTTTTCCTCAGTGGAGGATTGCGGTTGGCCCATGCAGCTGAAATTATAGAGTTAGGCAAGGATATTCCCCAGCTGCTAGGGGTGGACGTAAATTCTGGTTTTGAAATTGCCCCAGGGCTAAAGCATATTCCTGATTTGAAAGAGTTTAAACAAAAGTTGAACAGATAAGGTCTACCATTTGGAGACGATAACTAGCGAGATGATGATACAAGTTGACGAAAAAGGATTTTATGGAAATTTTGGAGGTGCCTACATCCCCGAGATGTTGTATCCGAATGTGGAGGAGCTCCGAGAAAACTGGGAAGCAATTGTAGCAAGCCCAACGTATCAAGAAGAATTTCAAAGTCTGCTCAAGGACTTTGTGGGAAGACCTACGCCGCTCTATTTTGCAGCTCGGCTTTCCGAAAGTTTTGGAGCCAAGATTTACCTCAAGCGAGAAGACCTCTGTCATACGGGTGCCCACAAGGTCAACAATACCGTAGGGCAGATTATCCTAGCCAAGAAGCTAGGCAAAAAACGCATCATCGCAGAGACCGGAGCGGGACAGCACGGGGTGGCTACTGCTACCGTCTGTGCCTTGATGGGTATGGATTGCACGATTTACATGGGAGAGTTGGATATCAAGCGTCAGCGCCCTAATGTGGAGCGGATGCGCATCCTTGGTGCCAAGGTAGTGCCGGCTATTTCGGGTTCAAAGACTTTAAAAGATGCCACCAACGAGGCCATGCGCGCTTGGATTGCGGATCCAGTGGGAACGCATTACATCATCGGATCGGTGGTGGGACCGCATCCTTATCCAGAGATGGTGGCACGATTTCAGTCAGTCATCTCGGAAGAAATCAAATGGCAGTTGAAGGCAAAAGAAGGCAGAGAAAATCCTGACCTCGTGATTGCCTGTGTGGGTGGAGGATCCAATGCCGCTGGAGCATTTTACCATTACTACAATGAACCCAAGGTGCGACTGATTGCTGTGGAGGCTGCTGGGCATGGGATCCATTCCGGCAAATCTGCTGCTACCTCGGTTCTGGGTACTCCTGGGATTTTGCATGGATCCAAAACCTTGTTGATGCAAACCGAGGATGGGCAAGTGGTTGAGCCACATTCCATCTCTGCAGGCTTGGATTATCCAGGAATTGGCCCGGTGCATGCCCATTTGCATGAAATTGGACGGGCGGAGTTTGTCGGCGTAGAGGATGAGGATGCGATGAAGGCAGGTATTTTGTTGAGTCGTACAGAGGGAATCATTCCTGCGATCGAGACGGCCCATGCCATCCATGCACTGAATCAAATTGAATTTAATGCGAATGACCTTATCGTGATCAACCTTTCTGGAAGGGGAGATAAGGATTTGGAAACCTATATCCAATGGGGAAATTATTAAAAGATGGCACTCTGAAGAATCGCTACACATCCCTTTTCAACTACGCCTTGATCTTATGAATCGAATAGACTATTTATTTCAAACCAAAAAAGAGCGGGTGCTCTCCATTTATGTGACGGCAGGCTTCCCTAACTTGGAGGATACGCTACCCGTGATGGAAGCCATCCAAGCGGCTGGTGCAGACATCATTGAACTGGGTATACCCTATTCGGACCCCATTGCGGATGGTCCGACCATTCAAGAGAGCAATACCCAAGCCCTGGAAAATGGAATGAGCATCAAAACCCTTTTCAGCCAATTGGTGGGCTTTCGATCCAAAATCCATGTTCCCGTAATCCTCATGGGCTACCTCAACCCGATCATCCAGTTTGGCGTGGAGGAGTTTTGCAAAAAATGCAAGGAGGTAGGCATTGATGGCCTGATACTTCCAGACCTACCCATGAGTCAGTATCTGGAGGAGTATAAGGCTCTTTTTGAAGAGTTTGGCTTGTTTATCAGTTTTCTGATTTCTCCGCAAACCTCTGAAAAACGAATTCGAGAGGTTGATGAAAACTCCAATGGGTTTATCTACATGGTCTCTTCCCATGCCATCACGGGCGCTAAGGCTGAGATTTCTCCAGAGCAGGAGCAGTACTTTGAGCGGGTTGCGAATATGAATCTGACCCATCCTCGGTTGATTGGTTTCGGAATCTCGGATGCAGCTACCTTTCAACTCGCCTCGCGTTACAGTCAAGGAGCGATCATTGGATCGGCTTTTATCAAGAATATTAAAAATTCAAAAGATTTGAATGGAGACATCAATGCCTTCATTCAAGGAGTTATTGGCTAATACTTTCCCAACCAAGTGCTGGGGCTTGAAATTGGCTTGTGCCAACTGAAATCCCTGCGTAACTTGGTTACCGAGAGTTGAAATTACTTCTGAATTTTTGCAACAGCTAAGTGGTTTTCTGAGTTGAAAACTATGGAAAGTGTAGCAACTGAATTAAGTGCCAACAATTCTAGATTAGTGTAGATTACCCAGATTACCCGAGAATTAAACCCAAATACAATGATTGAAAAACCCAAAGAGTGGGTCTTTTCTGACCCGAGATTAAAGGACATGCGTCAGGATTATGCTGCGTATACGGAAGAGGATTTCCAGGTTTGGAAAATTCTTTTCGAGCGGCAGGTTCCACAGCTTCCCAAAGCGGCTTCAAAGGCCTATTTGGAAGGCATGAAAGCGGTAAATTTTACTGCAGACCGTATTGCAAATTTTGAGGAGCTAAACGAGATCCTCCGCCAGACCACAGGATGGCAAGTCCAAGTAGTGCTAGGATTGATAGACGATGATTTGTTTTTCGGCTTATTGAGCAACAAGCGCTTTCCGTCTTCTACTTGGCTTCGAAAAATGGAGCAACTGGACTATTTGGAGGAGCCAGACATGTTTCACGATGCCTTTGCGCACCTTCCATTATTAGTAAATCAACCCTATGTTGATTTTCTAGAAAGGCTGGGTGCGATGGCTTTAAAACATATTCAGGACCCCTGGGCCATCCAATTGGTGAGCCGCATCTATTGGTTCACCATCGAATTTGGATTGATCCGTGAAGAAGGTGAGCTCCGCGTATATGGAGCTGGAATTCTGAGTTCGGCCGGTGAAACTACCCATGCGCTCTCTGATAAGCCAAGTCACTTTCCGTACGATGTGCGTCAGATCATGATGACCTCCTACTGGAAAGACCATTTCCAAGACAAGTATTGGGTGATTGATAGTTTCGAGCAACTTTTTGAGTCCTTGTCGGAAATTGAGCAAGTGCTAGAAGAGCTGCTGGCAACAGAAAATAAAAATTAAACTTAACTAGGCAGGTTTGGGACCAAACTGGACTGCAGTCCAGATTATCCCCACTTGCAAAAAGTCCATGAAAGTAGCTTTAATCAAGTACAATGCAGGCAATGTCCAATCCGTGCGCTATGCGCTAGAGCGGCTTGGGGTGGAGGCTGAACTTACAGATGATCCCGAGAAAATTTTCACGGCCGACCGTGTGATTTTTCCAGGACAGGGTGAAGCCAGTTCTGCGATGGCCTACTTGAAGGAGAGAAATTTAGACCAAGTGATTCGAGAGGTGAAGCAACCTTTTTTGGGAGTTTGCTTGGGTTTGCAGCTGCTCTGCACCCATTCGGAAGAAAACAACACTCCCTGTTTGGGCATCTTTCCTCAGCTAGTCAAACGTTTTATTCCAAGTGCAAGCGGCCAAGAAAAAGTACCTCATGTGGGTTGGAATTCTATCGAGAACTTGGTGGACAATCCCTTACTCAAGGGTCTGCCTGACGCCAAGCACTTGTACTATGTGCACAGTTACTATGCGACCTTAGGAGAAGGCACCCTTGCCACCACCCACTACATTCAAGACTTTACGGCAATTCTCAATCGAGCTAACTATTGGGCGATTCAAGCCCACCCCGAGAAAAGCAGTACTTTAGGAGAAAAGCTCTTGGAGAATTTTCTGGCGCTGCCTTCTATTTAATTAAGATTCACCAAGGGATTTAAGGTTGTAAAACCGTCCCTTAGCCATAAAATTATGCATGTAATTCCCGCTATTGATTTGATCGGAGGTAAATGTGTTCGCCTCAGCCAAGGCGACTACCAGCGGAAGACCGAATACCACGATGATCCATTGGAGATGGCCAAGCGCTTCGAAGGGGCGGGATTGACGCGACTCCATCTGGTGGATTTAGATGGGGCCAAAGCCAAAAAAATTATGAATGGAGAAGTGCTGCAGCGTATTTGCTCCGGCACTCGTTTAACTGTGGATTTTGGTGGGGGCATTCAATCTCAGGAAGAAATCGAAAAGGCCTTCACGCTCGGTGCTTCGCAAGTCACCGGTGGAAGTATTGCAGTGAAAAATCCAAGTTTGTTTGAATCTTGGCTAGAAATATATGGCTCAGGAAAAATTATTTTGGGTGCCGATGCTAAGGATAAAAAAATTGCCGTGGGAGGTTGGGAAGAAACTACCCTGCTGGAGCTAATTCCCTTTATTAAAGGGTACTACAACAAAGGTATTCGCCAAGTCATCTGTACAGATGTAGCCAAGGATGGATTGCTTCAAGGCCCTTCTTTTGAGTTGTATCGGGAGATCCTTCAGGAGTTGCCCGAATTGCAACTCATTGCCAGTGGAGGTGTATCCAGCTTGAAGGACTTGGAGGAACTCCAAAAACTAGGAGTCTATGGAACCATTGTTGGAAAAGCCTATTACGAAGGGAAGGTCAGTTTGGAAGAGCTGGCTCAATTCGAGATAAATTAACCTTAACTTCTTCACCCCAATCTACATTTACCTAATTTACCTATTTCTAAATCATCAATGCTAACCAAACGAATTATCCCTTGTCTTGATATCAAAAATGGCCGCACGGTCAAAGGGGTGAATTTTGTGGAACTTCGAGATGCGGGAGATCCAGTGGCTTTGGCCAAGTTGTATTCAGAACAAGGCGCGGATGAACTCGTATTTCTTGACATTACAGCGACTGTAGACAAGCGAAAAACCCTGGTAGAATTGGTGACGCAGGTGGCCAAGGAAGTTCGAATTCCCTTTACAGTTGGCGGAGGCATCGCTTCGATTCAGGATGTTTATGTCTTGTTGTCAGCAGGTGCAGATAAGATCTCCATCAATTCGGCGGCAGTGAAAACGCCTGAACTTATAGATCAACTTGCCAAAGAGTTTGGCTCTCAATGTGTGGTGGTAGCCATCGATTCGCGATGCACTGATGGTATTGATTGGGTGTATACGCATGGAGGAAGGACGGCAACCACTTTGCAATCCAAGGCTTGGGCAAAGGAACTTGCGGATCGGGGTGCAGGGGAGATTCTGCTGACTTCCATGGATCATGACGGCACGAAGGCCGGTTTTGCATTGGAATTGACTGCCGCGATTTCAGGAGCATTGCCTATTCCGGTAATCGCTTCTGGCGGTGCAGGTAGCATGCTCCATTTTAAGGAAGTATTTACCTCTGGAAAAGCAGATGCAGCTTTGGCAGCAAGCATTTTCCACTTCAAGGAAATTGGCATTCCTGAATTGAAAATGTATTTGGATAAGGAAGGGGTAGTGGTAAGGAAATGAAATAGGGAAGGTAAATAGAAACGGGAAATACCCGCCGCGGCGGGCGAGCTTCGTGAAATAGACTTGAAATAGACCGAGCATGCTCGGTGAAATAGGTAATTCAATTAGTATTTCTACCCTATTTCACGAAGCGAAGCGAAGTGTATTTCTATTGTATCTCAATTGTATTTCATTTTTAAATGTAAAAAACAGATAAGATGAACATAGATTTTAAAAAGATGGATGGCCTCATTCCGGCGGTAGTGCAGGATGCATTTACCGGTAAGGTATTGATGCTAGGCTACATGAATGAAGCTGCATTGGCCAAAACAGAGGAGTCGGGTAGGGTTACTTTTTTCTCGCGCAGCAAAAATAGATTGTGGACCAAAGGAGAGACTTCAGGTAATTTTCTGGAAGTAGTCAGCATGCAGGAAGATTGTGATGGGGATGCGATCTTGGTTAAAGCCAAGCCCCTCGGGCCAGTTTGCCATACGGGAGCTGACACTTGTTTTGAGGAATCAAACACTTCTCAAACTGCATTTATTGACCAACTTCGTGGGATTATTAAAGAGCGTAAAGAAAATCCGAATTCAGCATCCTATACCTCCAGTCTTTTTGGAAAAGGAATCAATAAGCTGGCTCAAAAAGTAGGGGAGGAAGCAGTGGAGTTGGTGATTGAAGCCAAAGATGATAATAAGGAACTATTTTTAGGTGAGGCGGCAGATCTCCTATTCCATTACCTGGTGCTCTTGGAGGCAAAAGGCTACGAATTGGATGAGGTAGTTGAGGTACTCAAGCTGCGACATAAAACCGAATAGGGGTAGAAAAAATCTTGATTAGATGCAATCAAACCAGTAATTCAAAGAATTCTTAAGCTACTGGTAAGATTACGGATAATCACATTTTTAATTTACTACGTTCTCCAACCTCAGTCTGGAACATAGTTTTTTATGTACTTGATCGCTGCTGCCAATTGAGGATCCTTCGTATTTCCCCAATTTAATTGGGGATTATCGGAAGCGGGAATGTAGGCATATCCCGCTTTTTTAGTAGGGGTAGCAGGAAAACTTTTTGGAAATCCATCCCAGTATTCAGTGATTCCAGTGGAGTTTGTTAAGATGTACTTAACTGCCAATAATTCCACATTAAATTTTGAAAAATTTGAATTGCCAGTTGTCCCAATTCGATCTAAACCCACAGGCATTCCAGAAGTACTTTCACCGATCTGTACCACTTTCAGGTAAGGTTCCATGACGTTCAGAATGAATTCTGCAGGACCTTTGGTCAGTTTGCTTGTCAAGATAATTACCTTATTAAGTGTTATGCTACCTGCTTTACCAAAGGGAACTGATCGATCATACTTAGTCTGTTTGGAGTTATTTTTTAAAGTATACATCAATTTACCATTATGTTCAGCGGGTACGATGTAATTACAAAGCCTTTCTACTACCTCTACTTCACCCCCATAACTGTATCGGAGATCGATAATTAGCTCTTGAATACCTTGATTTTGGAAATCCTCCATACTTTTCTGAAGTTCAGCACTGCGTTTTGGAAGCAAACCATCTGTAGCTATAAAATTTTGGTAAACCCAATAGCCCACTTTGACCTTTTTATCTTTCTCTTTGCCTGTGGAGTCTACGGTGAATACTTGTTGATGCAAGACTGGATTAACTTTATATTCGACGGCCTCAATACTTTTTGAAAGAAAGGTTCCCTCTGCAACTTGGAAATTTATATTGAATGTTTTACCAAGACTCAAATTTGTATTGGCTAATTTAAGGTCGTAATTTTCTGGGATAAGTGTTTTATTGATTTTAAGGATTTCCCATCCTCTTTTCACACCAGCTAGGTCGGCAGGAGAATCTTTAAGCACATAAGCTACATACAGTTTTTTCCGCTCGTCATGAGCAACGTTGATTCCTGAATTAGTCGCCTTCCCTTGAATAATTAGGGATTCAAAAATAGAATTGGGGTAGAGTTCTGAAAATTCATCATTTGGCTTGAACTTAAGTGCATTAAGGACGTCTGTAGCAGTCTTATATTTAGTGGCATCAAAGGTCAAAGGAATTGAATTATTCCAAAAATAAGTTTCTTGCATCACGTCTAAAATGGCTCTTTTGAGCGTGTCATTCGTGAGAGCTTCCTCATATTTTTTCAATTCCGCCAGATCAGCCTCTGAAAGTGCGCCTGCAGGGACCTCAGTTGTACCACAGCTTATTACACCAAGGCAGAGTACTGCCCAAAGCCAAATTAATTTTCTCATTGCCTCTATTTTTAGAACTAGGTGATTATCTACAATTTTGCCAGCTGATTATAAACTTAGCTGGATAGTAGTGCACAATCGCCGACA
>Ga0114975_10002345_pt1 | contig 12959 bp, 13 predicted proteins | sample S_130626_EF_Meta_FD_87031 | JGI IMG/M metagenome (GOLD analysis project Ga0114975, IMG submission 87031) | Freshwater microbial communities from Lake Simoncouche, Canada to study carbon cycling - S_130626_EF_MetaG | ecosystem: Environmental > Aquatic > Freshwater > Lake | place: Lake...
ACTCGGCGGTATCAACTCGTTCGATATGGAATCCTTGACAACGACTATGGAGTGCAGGGATAATCCTATTAGGATAGTTGCAAGTAAGAATAAAGCGAGCGGTCGTATGGTATTCTTCCATGACTCCACGTAAGGCTGCTTGTGCATTGGGTGATAAGTAATCTGCTTCATCTAATAGTACTACCTTAAAGTCTCCAAAAGGAATCATCTGTACAAAGTTAACGATCTTGTCACGAACGTCTTCAACTGAGTTAGTACGTGACGCATTAATTTCTAAAATGTCCAAGTCTTGAATTTCAAGTTCATTGAACAAGATCTTTGCCAAGGTGGTTTTACCAATACCGGCATTGCCGCTAAACAACAAGTGCGGAATAGTACCTTGTTTAATCCAAGATTCAACTTGTTCTTTTTGATGATTGTCTCTAAAAACGTAGCCGTCAACAGTTGCAGGACGGTATTTTTCTACCCATAGTTCTTTCATTCTTTAACCTTTATACATTCGTAAACATCACAGGAGCGGATTTTATACACTACAAAATGTGTAGCTTCTGTTAACGTAGGAAACAATTTTGTTGTTCTTGTTCCGCCAACCATAAAATACCTAACTCTCCACATTGCAATATCCTTTTCATTTATTATAGAGGAAAAGAAAGGGCCTGTCAAGGCCCTTTGAGTTATTTGCTCACAAAAGGAGCTAACTCCGGCGGCACCCACCCTACGGGTTTCAATACCTTACCGTCCTCACGTTTACGAACCTTGCCAGTCTCTGAATCAATCTTGGCAAAGTTTGTTTTCATAACTTCTTTCCATGCACCTTCAGCATCTGCGCCCATACTATGGATAGCGCCGATTGTGACAACTAGTATATCAATTAATGCATCTAGTTGTTCTACTGGATCTTCTGCTAGTGTAGCTTCTAGTAATTCCTGGTGTTCTTCGTCAATGAGTTTAATATACATTGCATATTGCTTTTCATCAAACTTGTCAACAATTTGATCACAAGCTCGCATAAACTTTTCTTGATCTCTAAACGGATTTGTCATATTAAAGTGGCCTTCCTATTAGTACGTCATCCGGTGGTGGTTCATCCGATACCATCATCATACATTTAGTATCAACACGCCTGATGATTTTTTCGCCTTCGTCATCTTCAATCTTAATACCTCGTGTCCAACGACCGTGCTCAATGAGAATCCATTGGCCTACAGTGACATCTTTTTGTTCGTTGCCTACTGCATATACTTGAGCCCATCGTGGATGGATGCCGTGAGTCTTGCCGTTATCACTTTGAATGATTAATCCACTTTGTGTTTTTTGTTCACCAAAGTTCATATCAACAACAATGACGCCATCGGCTATTGGTCTAAGTTTAGATATTTTCCAGGCGTTGATATTAACGCCCGAGTTTTTAAAAGTCTCTGACATTGTGTTTCTTATTTCTTAAGTTCTGAACTGTCTGTATGATACTCTGTGCTTGCTTCTTCGCGTTTACGAATAATCTGCCCATTGGGGCCTAACTCGTCACCTCGAGCATTCATTTTTGCATTACCTACTGCTAATGTGGTTTCATTACGAATACGCAATTTATCAATATCAATTTCTTTGCCCTGCATACTTCTATGTACCGGACGTGCTGCTTCTTTCATAGACATAATAGTCTCCTTGTAATATATGTACTTATCTCAAGAATTCACGCCAGTCTAAATTATATTTTAAACTGTCAATCTTATGTACGCCTAGTAAGTATAGCACATAACTTGCTACACTGCTACCTCTGCCTACTCCCCATACTACATTATTTGATCTAAGTGTATCAACTATGTATTTTAAGCAAAATAGAAGATCTAACATATCGTGTTCGATAAAAGCTTCTAATTCTTCTGAAACTCTATCAGTTTGATCGGTAGTAGTACACATACCATAAAGCATTTCTACTAAGTTTGGATAATAGTCTTTAGGTATAAACCAATCTGATTGATTAGCTTTGTCAAATAACTCTTGGGTTGCATATAACTCTAATTGCTTAGGAGTAATGCCACTATTAGCAAATAACTGCACTATGCCCGGAGTTTCTTCTGTACAAATTTGATCAAGATATTCTGCTTGCCCTTTATAGAGCATGTTAAAAATATCTTGTTCTTGAAATATTAGATTGCCTAGATTGTCTGTACGCATCTAAGCATTTTACTTGACATTGATCAATTTGTCAAGAGCCGGACTCTTAGTTTGGTGTTGTTGCCATTGTTTAGCTTGCCGACTTCTAAGTTCTTCTTTGTATAGATCCAAAAACATGCTAATTTGATTTTGCACACTTGGATTAGAACTTTGCCAATATTTTTTACCTAGGTCAGAAATCCTAGACTCAATTTCAGCATCTTTTAATTTACTGTAATCTTCTGCTAAGGGATGCATTAACCAAATACTCCTAGATATTTTACAAACACAGTATTACCACCATTGATAGTCCATGCTTCGAATATATAGTGTTTAACGGCACTTGTTCCTGTTGTAAATGGCAAGGTTAAACCGCTATCGGAGATGACTGTTCCGCTGGTAGTGGCAAAATTTATGGTTCTTGCAGAGCCGTCGCATTTGATATCAATTCGAACTTTGGCAAATCTATCACTAACCGGCCAGTTAGAGAATGTTAACGTTATATTTGATGCAAATGTATAGCTAAAATATTCAGCATCTCTAACATCAATATTGGTAGCACCACTAATTGTTCCAGAACTTAGTACAGCACCATACAGCATTTTAGTTTGAGCATTGGCAATCTTAACACCGTTAAAATCGTTATCTAAATTAGTTTTTGCAGTGTTCAATTGTAAGGATGTTAGTTCACTAGCCGCAGTGGCTAGCCCTGTTTTAATATAGCTAAAATTATCTCTAAATCCCTGGCTGTTATTGTCTTGTCCTGCTATTGGAAAAGTTGCGTCAATTGGGGTTGATACTATTGCACTGGTCATGTTATTGTAGTCCTATCGTTCTTAAATACAATGTATTTATCGGCAGAATAGCCGGTCACAGAATCTATTATATATCTGTCAATTACAAAGTCTATTTGTTTAAAATCAAATTTTCGATTCTTGATATTTAAAATAATATCATCTGCCATTCCAGGTTTACAATAGCAAAGAGGAACGGCCTTAACATAGTCTAATTCTTGCACTTCTCCAGGTTGTACAGTTCTCATCCAAAGGGGCAAATAATTTCGTTCTTTTAATCCTAATGATTTAATACGTTTTCTCCAAAGTGCTACACTGGCCGGAAATTTTATAGCAGTTTCTGGGTCACCTACATATACTGCATTACTATCAATACTGGCATTAAACGGGTCAGCAGGATGCCAAAATTGAGAATCTTGATTTGCTAGTCCGGTATAATATTCGTCAGTTTGGTCAACAGTTATAAGAATATTATTGTTTGAAGAAGAAATTGTGTCTGGCAATGACATTTTTCCATTCTCTAATGGATCAATAATTTCAACATATATAACTTCGTACACTACTGTGTTAGTTCCTGGTATTTTAGCCAGAGCCTTTTTAATATTGCCAGTTTTAAACTTTTTAGTTTTATGATTACGTCCTAATACGCTAACAACTTCGGCAGCTGTTTTAGTTTCTATTCCTGCAAACACTAGCATTTTAATATCATTTTGTATGCCAAAATTATTATCACTAGGCCTGTATATAGATTCAATAGTAAAAATGCTTGAGTCGGTTATAAATTCTTTGTATAAATCTCGTTGGGATTGTTTTAAAAATGGTCTAACAACTAAATTACTATATAGTCGATCGTTGGGTGTATCAATTTTTAAAGTAAATGTTTTTGAGATAGCACTATAGCTAAGTATATCTCTTGCTTGTATAGTAAATGTATATTCTTTATCTATTGTAGTAGTACCTGAATCTAAAAGTAAATTACTATTGTCAAATGTTATAATTCCTGGATTACTTATATTACCAAATTGGTTTACTTTCCCTACAATTTCACCGTCTAGTTCTAAGGTCAACCCCGGAGGCAATGAACCTGATTCTAATATATATAATATTGCAGAATCTGTTATAGTGCTTGATGCACTAATAGCTAACGTACTAAAAAAATTAGCACCAATACTGCCTAAATTACTAGGAGAGTTCCAAGACATAACACTGTCTATCTCTCCTAATATCTGAACGGTAAATGTTCTTTTAGAATAGGCTTTTTCATTCCGATCACTGAATCGAGTAGCAATCACGGTGAATTTATATTCTTTTGTTATTGCAGTTTGGTAAGGAACAACTCCAAATACTTCACTAGTATCTTGATCAAACTGCATACCGGGCGGAATCACACTTTCAGTTCCCAGCTCTAAAAACGTATTATTTAAAATTTCAGTAGTTAATGGAGGATATACTGTTAATACAAATTCAGTTGATGATACTGTCTGTACATTAACAATATTATATCTAGTTGAATCTGCTCCTGCTACGTAGTCAAGTAAACGTATTTTATTACCTATAACTGGAGTTCCGGTAGTTTTTTTAATTCTTAATAAATTCCGACCTATTTTATTTTCTGTTATTAACGTACTATAAGCATAGCCCGATATTGTAGGATTTACGCTGTCTAACGAATACACAATAGGCCCTAATTCTAATGCTTCATAAGTATCTAACTTAAAAGTAAGATAGTTGTTAGCTCTTTTAACTCCTAAATTATTTGGAGTCACCCAAATTGGGGCTCTGACATAGGTTGTATCAACAGTAAACATACCGTTGCCAGATCCTATAGCAACAGTATCTGTTCTAAAGTAGTCATCACCTACTACAAAAATTTTAAACTTTCTAGTAGAGCTAGTATCACCATCACTGATAGTGACTAAAAATTCATAGTAGCGATTAAGTTTCTTAGGAACTTTTGATGATATAGAAAAATCGTAGTTAACGGTATCGTAAATATAACTGTCATATCCGTTAGACGGACGATAGCCAAAGTCATATGCTACATTATCAAAAACAGTAGTATCGTATGCTCCATTACCTGCAGTCTCTGGAATAGCTAAAGCAGGTTGTATCCAGCCTACCAGTCTGCCATCTTCAGTTAATATTAATCCAGGAGGAAGTTCTCCGCCATTTTTAGGTTGAAAATATTTTAATTTTTGTCCAGCTGCGGTATCAAAATCTATAGCACTTAAGGAAAAATCTACGTACGAGCTATCTAATATATAAAAATGATCATTGGATCCAATTGCAAGACTTCCACTTGGTGTTTCCCATGTGGGCTCGTCGGCGCCGTCAATTGTCCAAAAAAATGTCCTATCTGAAATTTCTGTTCCGTTGCTAGCTCTAATAACAAATTCAAAATCTGTTGACCTAGGAACTTCAAACGGAGTACCCTGAATAGTATTGTTAACTATTCTTAATCCCGGAGGCAATTTACCAGAGATAACTGAATATGTAATTAAAAATTCTACATTAACAATAAATTGACAATTGTTATTGCCAGCAAGTATTGTGATGATATCACCGTCTTGATAACCTATACCTGGGACGTTAAAACTAACAGCAATGACACTATTATTAACGCAGGCATATTGTACTACCATTCCGGTACCAGACCCACCGCTAACCCCTGCACTTCCGCCATTGGTAGGATAACCGGTGCCGGGATTAGTAATCTGTAATACTGTTGTTACTATATCACCACTAGTAGGCAACGGTTGATTAACTACACTTCTTTCTTGTATAGTATTAAATCTATAACCGGAACGTTCAGTCCAGACGGTCAATGCCATTGCTTGTTATCCTTTTATACACAACTGGTTTGTTAAATTGCTGAGATATCTTTGATAGTAATCACACCAACCATGCTAGGGTGTATACTACAAATATATTGATAATCTCCAAAAATGCTTGCAGGTACCTTCCAGTACAAAGTTCCACTAGATTTACCTTGGGCTGATGATCCTGTGCTAACCACACCTGTGGTGCTAACATGCACTAGTCCCTCATCAAAATTTATGCCAGAGGATGTTCTAATTAGGAACGGATGCGCAGTTGTGACAGCACTAATATCAAATGCTATAGTAGTACCGCCAATAGCATATACTGTAGGATTATCAGTTGTTCTGTACTGGTCAAATCTATAACTTGCAACACCGTTGGCAGTGACAACTAATCTTGTTATTGCTGGCAGATAAATTTTGTCTACTGTTAATCCTGCACTTGCAACGTCTGTCTGTGCAGAAAATGTACCAACACTCTGTGTAGCCCAAGATAATATACCACTACCATTAGTAGATAAAAATTGTCCACCTGTTCCATCTGCGGCAGGAAGTGTCCAAGTCACATTAGCAGCAACGGTTGCTGGTGATTGAAATGCAACATAGTTTGAACTGTCAAAATCTGCAAATCTTAAACTACTTTGTCCAAGTATTCTTACATTGCCAACTAGATTAACAGTACCTCCAGATGTTATTGTAGTAGATGGTGCTAGTTGGCTTATACTAACTGTATAGCGTGTACCGGTGGTTGGAGTTCCTGTAGCAGTTTGATTTAATGTATAAATTCCCGCACCGCCGTTAATACCTGATACAAAAGCAACAACATACGTACCCGCGGTCACTGACCCTCCACTTAGGGCCATACCTACAGCAATTGTACCTACAGACACACTGCTGACAGTCATTGTTGTAGTATTAATAGTAGACACAAATGTGGCTGAATTAACAGCAGTTATTGTAGTGCCAAATAGTATTCCACCACCACTGATAATATTTCCTACAGCCAATGTCCCTCCAGTTAATGTGCCATTTACCGTTAATATTGTACCAGCAGCCGGACTTGCAGCACCGTTGCCAATGATTGCGGCAGTAGCAACAACTGTGCCAGATCCACTTATATTTAGACTAGCTCCACTAAAATTTTGTACTTCATTAATCTTCCATGCGCCATTTGTTGTCAATTCTGCACGAGTAGCTAGACTACTACCATTGTTTGTAAGAAAAGTTATTTTTGATGGCACATTACCGGTTGTCACTGAACCTGATACTGTTACGCCAATACCGGCACTAACAACAGGATTAGTGCCATCATGTCCGGAAAATAATATAGTTGATAATCTATCATTATTTAAAACTGCGGCAGGCGCTGCCGCAGTTCCTCTAGTTCTCCAAAACAATGTAGGCACCGCAGCAGAATTTGTATGATGTTGTGAGTAGCTAAATCCTGCTCCAGGGGCTGTGGAGTATACAGTTTTAGTGATTGCAAAATTTCCATCTATATCTAACAACGGATCTCCGACTGATACAACTGCTGGAGTAGTGACGGCATTTGTGCTAGACGGTATTAATGCAAGGCCACCGGCTCTAGTAATATTTCCGCCTAGATAAATGTTGCCAGTACTACCTGCATTAAGTGTAAGATCAGTATTGCCTGTTGTAATAATATTAAAATTTTGAATATCTAAATCACCACCTAACTGAGGACTAGTATCTTCTATAACACTAGTCAGTCCGCTTCCAGTTATGATATTCCCACCAACAGTTGTTCCGTCACCAATATATAGTCTTTTAGTATCGGTTGTATAAAGCAGTTCGCCCGCACTAGGAGTGATAGTTAATCTTCCGCCTGCGCCTGAACCGTCAACGCCTCTTCTAATCTGTAATGCCATTATATTCTCCTAAACCTTTAAAATGTTCCTAAATTTATTGTTTGTACCGCAGGCGATGCAAACGTTCCTAAATCCATACCTGTTTTATCTAACAAATAACTAATAGGGTCTGTAAATACTTTTATAAACCCGCCAAACTCAAAATTGTTGCTAGTGACAGCCGCCACGGATCCTGGCACCCAATTAGATCCGTTCCATACTAGTGCCTGACCTATTGTGGGAGGCGTGGATACAGTATTAACATCGGCTAGTGCATTAACACTTGATGTAGTATAAACTCCATTAGTCACTGTACCAGCATTGCCAGTTATATTGCCACTTATTTTACTACCCGCTAAACTTGTTATCCAAGTAGGGTCAGCATAGTTCCCAATAGTATAAACACCATTAGTCACACTACCAGCTCTTCCGCTAATATTACCTTGTATTTTATTTCCTGCCAAACTGGTTAACCAAACTGGGTCTGAGTATACTCCATTAGTATAAACTCCATTAGTCACACTACCAGCATTGCCAGTGACATTGCCAGTGACATTGCCAGTTAGATTTCCAACAACATCGCCTGTATAACTAGTTGAGCTAAGTGTTATGGTATTAGCATTAGTGCGTGTGACTGTTATATTTGTGCTAGATGCAATTTTAATTGCGTCAATAGATGCATCAGTTCCGTTTAGTTGTAAGTTAGCGCCCCCGGTAGCAGTTTCTGCAGAAATGTCATAATGAATTACTGGGTCTTTAGGACTAGCATCTATCCATGCTGTACTATATTTTATATATAATCTACCATCTAGAGTATTCCACCAAAGTTCGCCTTCATCTACGTCAGTAGTAGGAGGTTCTGCACCTACTCTTGCTCCGTTTAACGAATTATATATATCGGTAAAATTAGCTTTTACTTTTTCAAAAGCCGTGCGTAGATCATCGCCCGTACCGTCGTTTGCGTAAGTTCCTAAGTTAATTTCTTGTAGTGGCATAGTTTGCTCTCATATACTATATTTAGCTGGTTCGCACTTTTGCCAAACCTAGCAACGTTAATATGCGTATATAAAACCATCCTATATCAAATTCCCAAGGTTTTTTGCTTAATTTTGCACTGGCTGGATTCAAGTGATGGTTATTGTGCAGTTCCTCTCCACCTATGATAACGCCCCATGGAACGATATTCTTACTGGCATCCTTAGTTTCACCATTGCGATAACCCCACCAATGTCCTAGACCGTTAATAACACCAGCGGCCCAGAACGGAATCCAAAGCATTTGTATACCCCACACGATTAAGCCCCATGGTCCAAAGAACACAAGATCTATGATCAACATTAGAAGAATACCAAGGCGACAGTGTGGGGTATACAGGCAACGTTCAATCCAGTCATCGGGTGTACCTTTACCGTATTCTATAGTCATACGTGCATCTTTGGCTGCAAGATAATAGTAGTAAACGCCCCTAAAGAATATATTCTTAATGCCAAGTGTGACTGGACTATGAGGATCGTTGACTTCGTCTGTAAATCTATGATGTTTGCGATGTATAGCGACCCATTGTTTAGTGACCATGCCAGTAGTTAGCCAAAGCCAAAAACGCATAAAGTGTGCTACTACTGGATTAAACTCTACTGCCCTGTGTGCTTGGCTGCGATGTAGATACATTGTGACGCAGGCAATGGTAATATGTGTTAGCAGTAAAGTTATTAAAATTTCAGTCAAAATAAATCCCCTTTTAGTATTTACACCAAAAGGGGATAGAAGTTTAAGCTAAACTAGATTAGAAACCGCGTGTGTATGCAAAGTTTACAGAATTTTGTTCACTGTTGCCACGTTGCTGATCATAGCGTAGGGTAAATGCATCAGTCTTTGTTAGTGCATAAGTCACGCCAACTCGTGCTGTACGTGTTGTATCTGCAATTTTATCGTCAAATGCTGCACGATAACGATAGCCTACTCGGACACTGAACTTGTCGTTTAACGGAACAATAACACCTGGTTCTACAGCGTAGTAGTCAGTTGTACCCGCTGTACTTAGTTTCGTACCAACTGTGCCTTTAGCGTATAAAGTAGCAAAGCCTAGTGCATATTTTGGAGTTAGGTTAGCCTCAACTCTAGTTGAAACAGCGTTAGTGCCGTCAGTTTGTGCAGTGGTCATTTGAAAACCGCCGTCAAGTGTCTTAGTAATAGGAGCGTTGTAGTTAATCATATAACCTGTACCGTTCTTTGCACCGTTAACACCGTCCACGTTTGAATACTCAACTGTGGCTCTGCCTCCTATTCCTGCAAATTCGTTGGCCACGGCCGTTAATGAAGCTAATCCTAAGACTGCTGTTGCTAGTAATTTTTTCATAATTTTCCTATTTTAAAGTTTTAACATATTCAACAAACTTCCTTTGTTGTTGAAGAGCTTGTATTGTACTAGATTTACTTTGTGAGGTCAAACTCAAATCTGGCACAACTCCTGCTATTTGTAGACTTTTTACAAACTCACTATTACTTAGTAATTTGCTAATAGCGGCCTCAATATTTCTGACTGCGGCCAGATCTGTAGTTTGATTGCTGATTACAATCCATTTTGCCCCTGGTGAATCTATGCCTAGTTCCTTAAATGTTGGAATATGCGGTGAAGAGACAGATCGCCGAGCGGTATTAATAGCAACTATATCTATTTTTCCTTCTCGTTCATAACCTTCGAGGCTAGCAACCTGTCCCCACATGGCATCCATATGTCCGCCTATGACCATAGGCAGTGCTTCATTAATGCCTTTAAAAAATATATCAGTCCGGGGAAATGCTACTTGATTATTCAGATTCCAACTGTAAAAATGATGAGCACCGCCAAATCCATTGGCACCTATGCTAATTGGATTTCCCTTATAGTTCCGCCAAGCATTGATATCTTTTAATGGACTACCTCTCTTAACAACTAGAGCAATTCCGGAACTACCTCCTAGTTGTGAAATATATCGAAAATCCTCTAAATCTATTTTTTCGTCAAGGGCCATAGCATTAGCCAGTGCAATTACATCTATGATAGTAATTAACACATCGTCTGTTTTATTCTGTGCCATGTAGCGTAGACCTATTTGTCCACCAGCACCTGGGCGTGTTTCGATATTAACTTGTTGACCTAATTCTTTTTCTAACGCTGAATGTAGTACTCGATTGGTAGTGTCAACAATTCCGCCAGGAGTAAATGGTATAACAATCTTAATGGGTTTCTGTGCCTGTGCTACTAGTGTAAATGATAACAGCAATACAGCAATTATTTTATTAAACATATAGTCTCTTCATATTTTCCGTTAGGTGTTGGGATTGTGCCCGCAAATATAGTTATGCGTACTTGCCCTGGGAAGCCCATGGCATCCCCTAATACTTGCTCCATAGCTGATTTTTGTTCTAGTGTTGGTGCTGTTTCAACTACCATTTTGTATTCTATATCATCAATAGCGTGTTGCACAATCTGCCACTGTAAGAGTTTAACAAACTTTGACATTTTGTATTGATGTGCTTGAGGCCAAAATCTAGTACCATCTGCCCTTGTAAATAGTCCACGATCTCTGCCCAGTATGCGTTTTAGTGTAGGCCCATGTCGTCCACAAGTACACTCTGGTCCAACTTCAGCATGATCTCCAAGATCATAACGTATCATAGGAGCTGCTGAGTTGTATAGATCAGTGACCACTACACGACCTACACTGCCCACTGGCGTAGGCGTGTTGTCCTCATTGAGTATTTCCACAATGAGATTCTCATGCATGATATGAAATAGGCCACTGACAGGACATTGTATAGCAATAGATCCCACTTCACTGCAACTATAGTTGTCTTCTATTTCTAGACCACTAACAGCACGTAGGCGTTCACGAAGTGTGTCATGCACAGTATCTCCAACATTCTTAACATGTTTGAGTTCAGGTAGTGTAAACCCCTTGCGTTCCCATTCAGCAACAAAGCCCATTAACACACCAGCATGAACAATGATAATGTTAGGTTGAAACTTTTCCAAATATTCTAGTTGTTGAGTAATACTGGTTGTCACCGGCATGGCAATAGCGGAGCCACTGCCGTAGAGTACAGGTACTGGACCTCCCCATGTGTCTGCTTCCATGTACTTTGTAAACCCTGCACGTATGCTGGCCAGCCGGCCTGAGTAGTCTCTGCCATACCATTGATGATCTCTAATCACATGTGCATGCCAATATAAGGTGGTTAGGCGTCCTTTGGGCAATTTAACAGGCTGTCCAGTTGATCCGCTGGTTTGTGCTTCACCCAAGGGTAAATGACCTTGGGGAATTGACTTGGCAGCAAAGCCGCCACCAGCTGCTTGTATTTCTCGTTTGCCAAATGGTTTGAGTCGTTTCAGTCCTTCTAATGACAACACACTGTTAGGTGTTAGTCCCTGAGCTGACAATCTCATACTGAAGTGACTGCTGTTCTTGGCATGGTGTTTGATCAAGGGCACAAGACTCTGTTCTTGCAATGCCTGCAATTGATCCGTAGTCCACCACTGACTTTTGTCCAATTGTACTATTAACTGTTCTAGTTCTGTCATCGTGTAAATGTTAGGATAGGGCAAGTGTCAGCAATGTCATAAGTGCCGGACTCAATGTATCTAGAGCCCGCTGGTGCTAGGTCTAAGATTTCTTGTCTTGTAGGAAACCATGTGGTAGCTTCACTGTTGCGATACGGCTCCATAGTACTCATCTGTTCTGCTGTCCATTTTAGTATAGTTCTATCAGGGAACATTTGATCAAACAATCCTACAATTAACTTGACTGGAACTACTGGACCGTTTTGTGCGGCAATATACATGGGAATCAAACGTCTGTATGCTGAAAAGTTTACAGTAGGATTATGGGCTTCTGCGTGTAGACGTTCTTTAGTTATAGGTTCATCTGGGCGTGTAAACATACGGCAGGCAAATATGCCACCTGGCCGTAATAATCGCTTGGCCTTGTTCAACATAAACTCAACATCTTTGATCGCCAGCATGTTGATACTGCCATCTCCAACGATGCCGTCATAATAGTTTTCTGGTAATTCTACAGTGAGCCAATTGTCATTAATTGCACGTTTGGTTTCTGAGTTGCCAGGCCAAACGTTCTCAATCATAGCAGGTTCACGATCAACTGCTGTGACATGAGTGTATGCTTCAGCAATCTGCGGAGTCACACCCATAAGTAGAATGTTATCGGATAATGGAACTAGACTGGCAAAGCAGTCTATGATTTCTTGATTTGGTTGTAATGGGGGACCATTACGCCCCCAGTTTCGGCTGCGATCAGCCCAGTGTGTAGTTGTCATAGCAGTATTTA
>Ga0114975_10002347_pt1 | contig 12953 bp, 19 predicted proteins | sample S_130626_EF_Meta_FD_87031 | JGI IMG/M metagenome (GOLD analysis project Ga0114975, IMG submission 87031) | Freshwater microbial communities from Lake Simoncouche, Canada to study carbon cycling - S_130626_EF_MetaG | ecosystem: Environmental > Aquatic > Freshwater > Lake | place: Lake...
CACAAGGAGCACAAGGTCCAACCGGATCAACAGGTCCACAAGGAGCACAAGGTCCAACCGGATCAACAGGTCCACAAGGAGCACAAGGTCCAACCGGATCAACAGGTCCACAAGGAGCAACAGGTCCAAGTGCAGGAATAACATCATATACAAACCCAGCCGACAATAGAGTATTAACATCGGTATCATCAACAGCTATAAACTCAGAAGCAAATTTAACTTTTGATGGAACTGTACTAACAGTTACTGGAACTATAACCGAAACATCAAGTATTTTATTAAAAGAAAATATTCAAAATATAGAAAATGCTCTAGATATAGTAAAAATGATACGAGGAGTTCAGTATAATAGAATTGGAAATGATTTTAAAGAAATTGGTGTAATTGCTGAAGAGTTAAATAAAATATTACCACAAGTAGTAATTAAAGATAATAATGGCAATCCTGTATCAGTTTCATATAGTAGATTAACAGTTTTATTAGTAGAAGCAATAAAAGAATTATCTGATAAAATAGAAAAACTAGTAAAATAATTTAAAACTTTTTTAAAAAAATGCATATAAAGTAGGTTACACAAAATCTATATAAAAATTTATTTATAAAGTAAAAAAGTTTTTTCATGCTTTATTCATAGGTCTTGTTAATTTTAACAAGACCTTTTTAAATTAAAAAAAATGAAAAGTCAAATTATAATTTTTTTAATTATTACTAATATAACATATATAAGTAAAAATACAATAATTGATAATATTGATCTAAGAGGAAAATCTGCAATGTTTATTGGTGATTCATATACAGCAAATTATAACTGGGGGTGGCAGACAGTTTTAGGTAAAAAAACAGGGATAAAAGTATATAATTTTTCAAAAGTTGGTAAACAAACTTCTTGGATGTTTGCAACATCTAAACAACAAATTAATTCAACATATAGTTATTGTTTTATTTATGGTGGAATGAATGATATTTATGGAAATAAAAAGCCACATCAAATAGTAGAAAATATTCAAAAAATTATAGATCTTTGTATTTTAAATAAAGTACATCCTATAGTTATTACTGGATTTAATGCAGAAGAGTGTATTATACCATTAAAAAACAAAGAAATTTACCCAAAATTATATACTCAATATCAAGATATTTTGCTAAAAAATATAAAAAGAGCTCAAATTATCAATATTAAAAAAATAATTAATAGAAAAGATTGTGCAGATTCATTATGTCATTTAAATAAAATAGGACATATAAAAATAGCAAACGCAGTAATTCAACAAATGAAAATAAAAACCTTTTAAAGTTTTTTTTACTCAAATAAAATGATTATTTTTGTTTAGATAATATTTTTAAATTTAAAACAAAAAAATGATTAAACGCAAATTAAGTAAAAAAATTCAGAAGCCTTTATCTGATTTAGTACGAATGCAAATTAATGAAAAAACTTGGGTATATGTAAGCCCTGACTTAAATGAAAAAGAAATAGAAGATATTAAAAATCGATATAGATCAAAACTTAATAATTAATAATCTGTATAATGATAAATATACTAAAAGAAGATTATGATGATGCTAAAAAAAGGATCAGTTGGAAAAGATGTAGTCATTTTACAGAATATTTTAGGCATTAAACCTGATGGTGAGTTTGGATTAATTACAGAAGAAGCTGTAAAAAATTGGCAAGTAAAAAATAGCTTAACACCTGATGGTGTTATCAAAAATAATGAATGGATAAAAATGGGATTTGCTGATTCTATTCTTAAGTTAGATGTACTTAAAACCTATATACCTGAAACTGTAATTCTGCAAATACCTGAAACTGCTGCTAAATTTAATATTAATAATGTATTAAGACTTTCCCATTTTTTAGCGCAGTGTGAACATGAATCAGGTGGATTTAGAGTAGTTGTTGAAAATTTAAATTATTCTGCTCAACGGTTAACAGAAATTTTCCCTAAATATTTTCCAAATTCATTAAATGAATCTTATGCTAAACAGCCTAAAAAAATAGCTAATAAAGTATATGCAAATAGAATGGGTAATGGTAATGAATTATCTGGAGATGGTTACAAGTTTAGAGGCCGAGGTTATATTCAATTGACTGGAATGTCTAATTATGCAGCATTTGATAAAATAGTAAATGAAAATATTCTATTAAATCCTGAATTAGTTGCTACTAAATATCCTTTAATGTCAGCTGCATTCTTTTTTGACGTAAATAAAATTTGGAATGTATGTGATAAAGGATCAACTGATACAATAATTACAGCAGTAACAAAAAAAGTTAATGGCGGTACTATAGGCTTAGCAGATCGCATTAAGCATTTTAAAAAATATTATACATTATTAAATAAATAAAATAAAAAATGATATTTGATTTTGATGATTTTGAGATAGACTGGGAACGTGCTGAAAAATATTTTATGATGGCAACAGAAGCTCTTAATTGGAGTATAATATTACAATCATATCAACAGACATCTCTTGCATGGAGAGATCCTCTTACTAAAGAAACTAGAATTCCAACTAAAAGTGATTTGCAAAAAGAGCTATTTGATATTTTTTCTGAAATGAAAGAACATGATTTAGAAGAATATCAAATAGGACAGTGGGTTATACAAATTATAAGTGATATAGATTGGGGACCTGAAATTGAAATATTTTTTACTTCTACTTCATCATATATTATGGATTATGAAGGTACTGAAAAAGAAATGCAAAAATGGATTAAAAACCATGCTATTAAAGAAATTTCAATTAAAGATTTAAAGATAGCTTTACAACATTGTGAAGAGTCTGAAAATTATGAATTGGCTAAAAAAATTCAAAAAGAAATAAAAAGAAGAGAAAAAATGGAAATTAAAGAATAATTATGTTATTATCTGAGGTGTTAACAGTAGTGATTCCTTGTAAAAATGAAGAATCTTATATTGGAAAACTATTAGATGATTTAGAAATGCAAAATGACACTCAAGGTCTTAGAATTATTATAGCAGATGGAAATTCAACCGACATGACTATGCCATTAATAAAAAGACGTATAAAAATGTATGAAAAAATAAAAATAGATATTATTGAAGGCGGAAGTGTAAGTATTGGTAGAAATAGAGGATTAAATCTTACAACCACGCCTTATATTGTTTTTATAGATGCTGATACACGACTATTTCATAAATCTATACTTACTGAAAGTGTTAAAACCCTTAAAAGAGGTTTTCAAATGGTAGGAGCTCCTATTAAGTGTTATAAAGGTGATATTAGAACTTTGCTATTTTTTAAATTTTTTAATTTTTTTCATAAATATTATATTAAATTTGAAACTTTTTGTGTTGGACAATTTTGCATGGTGGAAACTCAACTTGCTAGAAATATAGGTGGTTTTGATGAAACTGTTCATCATTCTGAAGATTTTTTATTTTCCAGAAAGATACCTACTCATAAATTTACACTTATTAAATATTATGTAGGTCAGGATGATAGAAGATTTAAAAAAATGGGATATTTTAGATTTATATTATTTTTAGTAAAAAATTTTATTTTTAAAAATAATATAAAAACTTTTAGAAAGAATGTAAATTATTGGTAATTATAAAAACAAAAAAATGATCTATTACAAAATACCAGGTTGGTTTGATTTTCAAGATATTTATGATTTTGCTATTGATAAATTTAGTGATGGTGCTAAATTTGTAGAAATAGGAGGATGGTTTGGCAGAAGTTCTTGTTATATGGGAGAAAGAATTTTACAGTCAAATAAAAAAATAACTCTATATACTATAGATTTATGGAATCATGGCGGACACACTTCAATGGGACATGCCGAAACAATTAAAAATAGAGGTGGTTCTATGCTATCAGCATTTAGATCCTATATAGAAGAAGCCGGAGTACAGCATATTGTAAATCCAATACAGGGTAATTCAAATCAAGCACATGAAAATTTTGAAAATGAAAGTTTAGATTTTATTTATATAGACGGCGATCATAGTTGGACAGGTGTAAAAAATGATATTACTTTATGGTGGCCAAAATTAAAACCTGGTGGAATAATGGCAGGTCATGACTATTTTGAATATGGTAAATATACAGATGCAGGTAGAGCTGTTGACTATTGTTTTAATTTGGATAATAGAAATTTAAGTAAAAGTGCACTTATTAGAAATGGTTCTTGGATAATTGAAAAGACTACAGATGGTAATTTCGGGCGCTTTGGACCAGCTGCAATGGAAAGAGAAGAAAATCAATAATTTACAAATTTATAAAGATGACAGAACTAGAGAGAAAAATACAGAGATGTGTAGATGATACTTATCAGCTATTAGATAAAAAATATAGTGATGGATTTAATTTTTTTAATGAAACTGAAATGTCTGATGAAAAAATTAGAAAAGAAGTTTTATACGAGGAAATGCTACCAATTTGTATGAATAATTGGATCAAAGAAGGTGAACCTTATTTAACAATAGAACAATTTTCTGCAATCTTAGAAAAAATTCCTATTAAATATATCATATATTCACTAAAAGAAAAAAAAATTATAGAAAGTATTGAAGTTAATGGCTCAGAACAGTTTTATCTTTCACCTAAAGGTATAGATATTGGGTTAGCAATGGGATTAAATAAAATAAATTAATGAAAAAATGGATTATTGCATGTGTATTCTTTGTTTGTTCAATATTTGATAAAAATATATGTTCAACAAATGTACTTATAGATATAAATAGAATTGAATTTATAAAGTATACTGGAGTTTACTATACTAATGTTATAGTTACATGTTATCAGACTAATAGAAAACAAACTGATAATACTCCAAATTTAACTGCTAGTGGATTTAAGATTGGTCCTGCAGACCATAAATCACAAAGAATCGTGGCTATAAGTAGAGATCTTAAAGCTAAAATAGCATTTGGTCAAAAAATAAGAATAGTAGGTACTGGTGAATATGATGGCATTTATACAGTTAGAGATGTAATGCATTCTCGTTGGACTAATAGAATAGATATACTTATTAATGCTAATGATAACCCTTTTTTATATAAAGGAGTACAACTTTTTATTATAAACTATGCATAATATTATTAACTTTTTTAAACAAACAACATGTTAAATCGTAGAATTGAAGAAAAAAAATTAAAAAATGGACTTACATTTTGGTATAGAGAACCTAGTTCAGATTTACCAGTGTTTAAAGAAAATGACTATTATATAAGGTGTGTTCCTACTGAAAATGATATTATTATGGATATTGGTGCAAATTGTGGTGATATGCCATTAAAATGGGGACTTCTGTCAAAAGAAATTCATTCATACGAACCTATGCCAGACACATTTGATATTTTAAGAAGAAATGTTACTGGAAATAATCTTAGTAACTGTAAAATATATGAAGCTGCAATAGGGTATGGTGAAGAAGAAATTAATATTTGGTTTAATTTAGAAAAAAATCATACCCATGCAACTGCATCAACTGTAACAAAAAGAACTAGAAATTCTATTGCTGTTAAAAAAATAGATTTTTCAACTGAAGTTAAAAGAATACAGCCAACTATTATAAAAATAGATATTGAAGGTGGAGAAAGAGAAATACTTGATAACGTAGAAGATTCTATATTTGATTTATGTCATACATTTCTTCTAGAGATTCATCCTTCAATGTGGAAAGATGGTGATAATTGGTTAAAAACAACAACAGAAAGAATGTCACGCATTTTTACCACGAGCGAAAACATAGGTAATGTTAAATTTTTTAATAAAATAACTGGCTCTATTTGGAAATTTACAAAATAGTTATCTTTTTTCATATATTATTTTAATAAATAATATGAAATGTCATATAAGACATCAAAAAAGATATTAACAATGTTAAAAGAAAAATTAAAAAAGACAGAAACTCCTGGTCGAAATACTACTACGAGTACTAACAGATTTTATTACATGCTTCAACAAATGCAAACTAATAGGTGGAAAATTACAGGTACTGTATTATTTCTTTTTTTCTTTATTGTAGCTGGAATTAATGTAGCAGTTTTTTTTAATGCTGATATTAAAGAAGACTGGAAAGAAATGCTTCTTATTTTATTAGGAGCTTTTGTAGGTAATTTAAACAAAGTAATTGATTATTGGTTTAATTCTGAAGAACGAGATAAAATACTAATTCAGAAAATAGATGAAGAAGATGGTATAATTTTGTCAGAGTCTATTAATTCAAAAAAAGAATAAAATGCAAAATTTATACACATTTGACGAGTTTTATAATAATCATAACCATAATTCTATAAATGAACACCGTGGACTTGCTAAACGATCAGTTAGAGAATTAATTACACAAGCTATTAAAGAAAGAAAAGTAATTAAAATTAGTTATAGAGATGGTCCTATTGTTTTACCAGGTCATCGAATTATAGAACCACATGCATTTGGTACAGCTACATCAGGTAATGATGTCGTCAGAGCATGGTTAAGAGAAGGTATTTCAAAAACAGGAATTAGTGGAAAATCGCCAAAACCTGGATGGAGACTCTTTAGAATTGATAGAATTAAAAATGTTAAAATAACTGGCGATAGTTTTAAAACCCGTTTAGGCTATAATTCAAAAGATGCAAGAATAGTTGAATTTGTGACAAAAATTAGAAATTCTAGAAAAAATAAAAATATATATAAAATAAAATAAAATTAAACTATGAACTTAATTAATCGTATTTTTTCTTTGTTTAAAGAAAAAACACCAGTAATTAAATTGCCTGAAGATACAATTAAAGCAGAAAAAATCAAAGAAAAAAAACAAGTAGAGAAAAAACAAAAAGTAGAGAAAAAACAAAAAGTAGAGAAAAAATGATTTATTTAATTACAAATAAAAAAAGTATATTAAATTAGTGAAAGAAGCGCTATACAAAATTTTTAATATTGGATATGATGGAATTATAATAACTGCATGCTGTGGCTTTGTAACATCATTTTTTATTCCTATTAAAGGCTTTCTTTTGTTTACAATATTTGCAGTGTTTGCAGACACCATAACCGGTATTAAGGCTGCAAAAGCCAGAAAAGAAAAAATAAGCAGTAGGGGATTATATAGAACATCAGAAAAAGTTGTAGTTTATTTTGTAGCAATTATGATATTCGAAGGTGCAAAAAATACTTTTAGTATTCCAGTGCCAATAACATATATGGTAGCTTTTACTATTGCAACTACTGAATTATTTTCAATTGCTGAAAATATTAGGTCAATAACTGGTGTTAATATAGGAACTTTTGTTGTTAAATTTTTTAAAAATCAAAAATAAACAAACTGCATAATTTACAATAATAAACCTATATTTTTATAATAAACCACCTAAGTTTATTGTACAAATATAGGTTTATATGGAGAACAAGACTATTGAGATTAATAAAAACATTAAAAAATCAAATTACCTTTTAAAGTAATTTGATTTTTTAATTAGAAGGTATAGATATGACATCTAGTTAATGTATATCTACTATTAATATAGTATAATTAAAAATAGTTAATTATCATGGAGTGTATTCTATTATTTATATTTCAACTTTCTTTTAATATATTAAAAACATTTGAAATCAAATATACATTCAAAAAAGAAATAAATAAATTAATGTTGAATAGTTTAATGATTAATATTATTTCATTATTATCACTTTACTTTTCTATTAATGCTTTATCTAATGGAGATTTGTACATGATTATTTCATATTTATTAGGCAGCTTGACTGGAAAATGGGTTAGTATGAAAATATTTGACATTTCATAAAATATCATCTATATCGCTGATTGAATCTATTATTTTCTTAACTTGTTCATATTTACTATATTTATATCTAACAAGAGAATCAAAAAAAGCAACTGACCATTCATCAGATGTAATTTCATCACTGCATTGAATAGTTATTAAACATACATTATATAAATCATAAATATAATAGTATGGGTCAGTAATATTCCCTTCTTCTGTAAATTCTTTTTTAAACCCTAAAGTTTTTAACTCTTTTTCTGTCATATTAATATTTTTTAAAAATTATTTGTTTTTACATTCTTCAGGAATTGTTGGAATTGCAAAATGTTCCCACCATTCTGAACCATCATATTCTTCTCTATTTAACCATGTGCCGTCTTCAAACCATATAGTGCCAAATAATTCTTGACTTCCATAACCACTATAATAATTAAAATCTAATAAATTTAAAAATTCTTCATAGTGTTGTAACGTATAATTAGTCTTTAGAATAATTTGTTTACATAAATCATTTTTACGATATGAAGAAGAATAACTAATAAATGCACATTTTATTTTATTATTTTCTTTTAACAGTGTTAAAAGTTCATCTTTAGCATTTCTTAGAAAAATATCATCAATTACATCATCCCAGTTATTTTCATCATAATTTAGGTTCATTTCAACTAATTCAAAAGACTTTAACATATTATTTAGTTTTAGTTTACAATTAATCTCATTAGCCAACAACACCTTGCATATCATCTAAATGGTGATCAAATTTTAGTGAATTATATGAAACTGGTCTACCTGACAATTTTTTAATAATGTTGTTAATATTATATGGCATTAAATCATTTCCATCTAATCCAACATCCATTGATCGACCAGACATATATTTAGACTCTTTAGACATGTGCAAATGGCCAAATAAATGAAACGTACCTTTTTTCATATCATTCCACGAACAAATAGGATAGTGACATAATATAAAATTATAAACATTTTCATTTTTATATTCTAAATGTAAATAATTTTGAACACTTGAAAATAATTGCTGTATATTATTTTTATTTCTTTCTATATGATTATCGTGATTACCTAAAACGAGATGTATCTCTCTACAAAAAATTCTATTTCTAAATTCTTCAATTTTATCAAAACCGCCAAAAGACCAATCGCCTAAATGAATGAGAATATCATCTTGGTCTACGGCGCTATTAATATTATTCACAATAGTATCATTCATTCTATCTATTGTTTCAAATGGTCTAGTTTGTTTTTCTGGAATATCCCCATTTGGAGTTCTCCAATTTGTAACGCCTCTACATATATTAGTATGACTATAATGTGTATCTGAAGTAAACCAAATATTGCGAGTAGAATCTTTAACTTGATTAATTTTAATCATTATTTATAGCATTGAAGTTATAGAGAGAATGTTAAGCTTGAAATTCATAAGGTATATATGTTATAGATGACATTACTTTTTCTCTACCTTTTATAGAGTTTTTTAACAAAGTTTTAAATTTTGTTATTATTTTATCAATATAATTATCAGTTAGATTTCTAAAATAATTAGAAGCATTATTTAAATTATTTGCTAAATTTTCTTCTATATTACTAATTAATTCATAATTTATATCATAATAATTTAAATCAGCGCCTTCAATAGTTAATCTTATATCATCAGGATTAATTTCTAAATATATACTAAATATTTTTTCTCCAGACTCTCTTACGGTGTTAGGTCTTTTTATTGTATATTTAAAACTCGTGTCTTTTAGTATAATTTCAGGAATAACTATAAACTTTTTACCAAATCTTACAGAATATACCCCTTGGTGTTTTATTTGAATAGGTTTAACCTTATTTTGTAATATATTTGTAACTTTTTGATAATCTACTTTATCGTACTCTCGAGAGCCTCTAACAAAATCATCAATAAATCCTTCTGCTATATGTTTTGGTTTTCGATACATTGGAATTGATTCACCATATTTTTCTGCATATTTTATCATTGCTTTATCAGTTTTAAAACTGTTATCGTATGCAGTTAAATCTATTTTAAATCCAAATGAAGAATAAAAATAAACAAGACCTTTAATATCAAGTCTTTTTGCATCATTACCAAAAGGTTTAGCATCTAATGTAATAGTATACTCTAATTCATCAGCAGTATCTACAATATCTTTTAGTATTTTTTTCCCATGTCCTTGACCTTTATCTAAAACCATAATGTCACTAAAAAGTATTTCGTTGCGGTCTCCTTTATCAAATCTGCTAAATTCAAGTGATGCAATATTATTGTATATAAATTCTCCCCTATTTAAAGGACTGTGTTGTAAAAGTCCTTTAGTTGATAATAGTTCTAAAAAAGCATTAAGTTTTAAATCTCTAGAATAAATTTCATTAATAAATTCTTCAAAAAGTTTAATATTCATATTATAAATTTTTTATTTGTAGTATATAATTAATCATTGTTAATATATATATTTTATTAAAACTATAAATCAGTAATTATGAAAATACATACATTTAAATCTTTTAATGAAGATTATTTTGCAGGACTTTCTAAATCTACATCAGACAAGAAAAGAGCACAGATTAAAAAACAGTCTGCTATGGATGATAATGATCCTGATGCATATAAAGAAATGCCAGGTGACACTAAAGGAAAAAAACAATTACAAACATCTAGACATACTTCTAACTATCATAATATATACAATAAAGTTAATGAAAAACAATCTACTGACAGGTCTCCTATCGATGATGATGCAATAGAAAAAGGTTTAAAAAATAAGAGTGATGACACTGGTGTTCCTATTGGTATACTTAGAGCTGTAATGAGAAGAGGTATGGCTGCATGGAAAAGTGGACATCGTCCAGGGGCTGGACAGCAACAATGGGGATATGCAAGATGTAATAGTTTTTTAACTGGAGGTGAAGGGACTTGGGGCAGACCTCTTAATAAACCTACATCAGGAGCTGATAGTGATTTGGCAAAAGAGGCTATTAAAGCTGGATTTAAGCCTAAATAAATTTAAATTAAACATTGGCTGGATATAAAATTATTAATACAAGTGGTATAGGTCTTCAAACCGATAACGAAGGACTCTCTATCCCTACTACAACCAATATTAATTTACTAAGTACTAATGTATCTACTGGTTCTGTTGTTTTTAATACTGCAGATTCTCAACTATATGTATTTAATGGAACTTCATGGTTAATGACAAATACAAGTGGTTCTTCTGGGACTAGTGGTTCATCAGGAACTAGCGGTAGTAGTGGGACTAGTGGTTCATCAGGAACTAGTGGATCAACAGGGACTAGTGGTTCTAGTGGTATAATAGGTCCACAAGGGCCTCAAGGCAATACCGGTCCACAAGGTAACGCTGGGCCACAAGGTATACAAGGGCCTATTGGACCGCAAGGCGTGCAAGGTGCAAGTGGTTCTAGTGGGACAAGTGGTTCTAGTGGGACAGCAGGTACAAGCGGATCTAGCGGTTCTAGCGGAACAGCAGGTACAAGTGGATCACAAGGCGTTCAAGGACCTAGTGGACCGCAAGGTAGTATTGGGCCGCAAGGCGCTCAAGGTTCTACTGGCCCGCAAGGCATTCAAGGTTCAAGTGGTTCTAATGGGACAAGTGGTTCTAATGGGACAAGTGGTTCTAGTGGTTCTAATGGGACAAGTGGTTCTAATGGGACAAGTGGTTCTAATGGGACAAGTGGTTCTAATGGGACAAGTGGTTCTAGTGGAACCGTAGGTACAAGTGGAATAACTGGCCCTCAAGGCCCGCAAGGAGTGAGCGGTTCTAGTGGAACAAGCGGTTCTAGTGGAACAAGTGGAATAACTGGTCCACAAGGAGCAACAGGACCACAAGGAGTAATAGGCCCACAAGGGATATCTGGTCCGCAAGGAACAACAGGCCCACAAGGCACAATAGGTCCACAAGGCGCATCTGGTTCTGTTATAGCATCATCAGAATCAAGACCATCTCCCATAAATGCAGATCAAATGTGTTTATGGTTTGACACAACAAATAAGATGCCAATGGTTTCTTATTGTATTAATACTACATTAATAGGTGTTTGGTCAGCAGGGGATGCACTGATAACGGCAAGATATGATTTAGCAGGAGCAGGGACGCAAAACGTAGGGCTTGTTGCAGGAGGGTATATAAGTAATATGGTAGCATGTACCGAAGAATATAATGGATCATCATGGTCAGTAGGTGGTAATTTGATAACACCTGGACATGGGTTAGCTGGAATTGGTGTTCAAAATGCAGCACTCTCAGTTGGTGGTAGAGGCAGTACAACATGTAATGAACATTATAATGGTACATCGTGGTCAGTAGGCGGGGCATTGATAAATGCAAGAAGACACTTAGCAGGCGCAGGAACACAAAATGCAGGACTTGTTACAGGGGGATATATCCCTACGATTGCATGTACAGAAGAATATAATGGTACATCTTGGTCAGCAGGAGGTGCGTTGATAACAGCAAGAGGTTATTTAGGTGGATCAGGAACGCAAAATGAAGGACTTGTAGTAGGAGGGTATATAAATGCAAATCCGGGAATATCTTGCACTGAAGAATACAACGGTACCATTTGGTCAGCAGGAAGGACTTTAATTACAGCAAGATATGGTTTAGCAGGAGCAGGTGCGCAAAATGCAGGACTTGCAATAGGAGGTACTACTACAGTTGTAGTATCATGCACCGAAGAATACGATGGTATATCTTGGTTTGTAGGTAGTACAATGATAAATGCAAGAGGAGGCTTAGCAGGAACAGGCACGCAGAATGCAGGTCTTGCAGTAGGCGGCCTGACAAATGTAGCTATATCTTGCACCGAAGAATACAACGCACCAACTCAAATTGTTGACCGTAGTGTAGACTCTTCATATATTACAGCAGAATATTCGGAAAGGCCTAACTTAGTTGATACAGGAATGTGTTTGTGGTATGATAGAGAAAATAATGTACCAATAATTACATATAAAGCAAATACGCTTTTAATTGGTGCTTGGTCAGCAGGTGGAGTTTTAATAACAGCAAGAGCTGCTTTAGCAGGCGCAGGTACACAAAACGCAGGACTTGCAATAGGAGGTTTTGGCGCGGGCAGCAATTTATCATGCACTGAAGAGTATAATGGAACAATATGGTCTGCAGGAGGTGCTTTAATAACAGGAAGATCATGTCTGGCCAGTACCGGAAC
>Ga0114975_10002349_pt1 | contig 12950 bp, 10 predicted proteins | sample S_130626_EF_Meta_FD_87031 | JGI IMG/M metagenome (GOLD analysis project Ga0114975, IMG submission 87031) | Freshwater microbial communities from Lake Simoncouche, Canada to study carbon cycling - S_130626_EF_MetaG | ecosystem: Environmental > Aquatic > Freshwater > Lake | place: Lake...
GTCAAGATGATGGCTCCTACCGAGATGTCATCACGGGCGCGCTCGAATGCGTCAGATAGCTCAAAGAGCGTCTGAGGACGAAAGGCGTTGCGGCGCTCCGGCCGGTTAATTGTAATTTTGGCGATGCCTTCGGCTACGTCGTAGTAAATGTCTTCGTACTCCCCGATACGGTCCCACGCGGGGAGAGGGGCGTTGCGAAATGCTTCGACGGGGTCGACGGGCGAACCCTTGATGACTGTTTCTTCCATGCCAACCACGCTACCGGCGCATCACACCGGTGCGACAAGTACGCCGTCGTGCTCACCGACTCCCGGTCGATTTTCGTGGGCATCAAGACGGGCCTGCAATTCCTCCCGCACGCCCTTCAGCGAAGGATCTCCGAAGCGGTTATTCCGCTGGAGGGGATCGTCGGTGAGACTGTAGAGCTCCCCTTCGGTTCCGTCGTGGGCGTAACCGGCCGCGTAACGGGTGTAGAGCCACTCCTCAGTGAGAACCGAGCGCACGTGGATATCAACCCCGAAGAGTGCTGAGTCCCATTCGGTAATCGTCGCATCCAGATTCCGCGAATGGGCATCTTCGTTTGAGATCGGCAGGGCCGGCTCTTCGGCCCACTCCGGCTGGGCCACGCCAGCGACTGCAAGGAACGTTGAGGCCAGCGAAACCAGACTCACCGGGGTGTCAACAACGGCCGGGTTGACACCACTCGACTTGGCGGGTCGCCAAATCAAGGGCAATCGCATGAGCGCGTCCACGTGATACGGACCCTTGAACAAGAGTCCAAAATCACCCTGGAATTCACCATGGTCGGTGGTGAAGATGATGTCGACGTCATCACCCCAGCCGCGGGCCTCGACGGCACTGAGGACGCGGCCAATGGCCTCATCGATAAGTTCCACCTCAACGGCGTTCAGAGCATTGACTTCCCGGATTTGATCTTCGGTGAGCGTGGCCGGCACCCACTTGGCCGGCGCCTCGTAGTTGGAGACGAGCGTGCCGTCGTACCACATACGCCAGTGACGGGCCTTGTCGTCAAGAATCGCTTCACGCTTGGCGCGGTTCGGCTCATAGCCCGCCGGCAGATCAACATCGCGCCAGTTCACGCGACTGATTTCCGACTGTGGCGGATCCCAGGGGTGGTGAGGGTCGGGAAAACTCATCCAGCAGAACCAGTCGTTGTCCGCTTCGAGGGAGTTCAGCCACGCAATAGTGCGATCAGCGACCCAGTCGGTGTGGTACCACTCCTTAGGAATCGCGTTGTGCTTCACCTGCGGAGCATCAGTGTCACCACCGCCGGCGGCGTTCACGTTGAGTTCGCCATCGAGGACTTGATAGAAGGCACCGAGCATCTCGGGGTGATTCTCGGTCAGCCAGCGGGCGTAGTGCAACATGCCGGCCGCGCCGTGAGTCGCCATCTCGAGGTGATCAAATCCGCGGTGCACGCCACGCCGTCCGTCGTACCAGGGCTGCTCAACGGTCGGCACACCGAGTGACGACAATGAGTTCTCCGTGAACTTCCCGAAGACGTCCAAGAACGGTTCAAAGTGGGCCTTGCCGATGATCGACGTCTTGTAGCCCTCGTCGTGAAGGGCGGCAGCCACGCTCGGTGCGTCGACGCGGAGGGGAACACCGTTCATCCAAGCACCGTGCTTTGAAGGGAACTGTCCCGTCAACATCGAAGAGCGCGACGGCATGCAGACCACCGAAGCTGGTTGCGCTCGGGTGTAACGGATGCCCTCTCGGGCTAGCTGATCGACGACCGGTGTGCGGGAGTAAATACCGCCATTGATACCAATCGTGTCAAACCGCTGCTGGTCGGTTGTGATGAAAAGAATCTTGCGACCCATAGTTACTTTCCTTCTCGTTCTTCGGCAATGCGCTGAATTTCATCGAGGGCGGCGTACGTTCCGCCGCCAATCACGAGCGCCAAGACATCTGGTTCGGCCGTCGTGGAGTAGACGCACAGGGAGTCCTGGGGCCCGATCTCGATGACGTCAATGGTGCCCAAGTGGGAACGGTAGAGCGGCGAGACAATGCTGTACGCGAATCGACGGGCGATGTCGTCACTCACGATGATGTTCTCCGGCATGGAGAGTCCGTTAGCCAGGTGGATGGTGCGCAACTTGCCGTCCATGTCACACGACGTGATGCCGGGAAACCATTCGGGAATTGAGGCGGGCTGGCGAACGACGCCCCACACCGTGTCGGGTGAGGCCTTAATTCTGCGCTCGTATCTAATTGTCGCCACGTTGCTCCTCAGAATTCACGTAGTGGTTGCGTTCACTCGTAGTGTAAAAGTATGGCGAATTTAGTGGCACTCGAAATGCCAATTGGTGAATCTCTCATAGATTTCATCAAATCGTGCGCCGACAACCACGAAGCATTCACAATTCTCGACCCGAGCCTGAGCGGGCAACGCCGTTCTGAACTCTTCGACGTTCTCCGTCCGACCCATCTGATTGACGCATCTGGGCGGCGCCAGACTCTCGGCGGAGAGCCCGTTGAAGACGGCGACGGGGCGGTCGTGCTGACTTCCGGATCGGCCGGACGACCCAAGGCCGCCATCTTGACGTGGGAGGCACTGCGAGCCAGCGCCACGCTGACCACTCAGGCACTCACGCGCGAGGGAGCACAACGTTGGCTTGCCGCCATTCCCCCCACACACATCGGTGGGCTCGCTGTCCTTTTGCGATCAGTGCTGGCCAATGCATCGCTGGTCTTTGACGCCAGCATTGCATCGGGTCCCGCTCTCGGTGCGACACACGTCTCGGTAGTGCGGACCCAACTTGTGCGCTACGACACTTCGAACTACCAGTGTGTCCTCCTGGGCGGAGGACCACCACCACAAATCGTTCCCGACAACGTGACCACGACCTGGGGCATGACCGAAACTGGCTCAGGAGTTCTCTACGACCAGACAGCCCTCCCGGGTGTTGAACTTGCCGTTGTCGACGGTGAACTCTTAATAAAGAGTCCGACGTTGTTTCGGACCTATCGAGATCGACCGAGACCCGAAGTATCGGCCAACGGTAGTGATGGCTGGTTCCCCACTGGTGATGGCGCCACCCTGCTCGACGGGAAGCTCCATATTCAGGGCCGGCTGGCCTACGTGATCACTAGCGGAGGCGAAAAAATTTGGCCCGAAGACCTTGAAGCACTCTTTCGAGATGTCGAGGGCGTTAACGATTTCGCCGTGGTGGGTCGAGACGACCCGGAATGGGGCCAACGCGTTACGGTCCTTGCGGTCAGCAATCGCGACGAAAGAGAGCTGCTGGACTCCTTTCGAGCACTAGCTCGTGAACGGTTCGGTCCGTGGGCGCAACCGAAGAGCATTGAACTCGTACCCTCAATCCCGCGCACGAGTAACGGCAAGATTGCTCGGGGCTTGCTCTAACCAACACCACCGGTGGGTTGATTGATGGTTCCACCATCCACCACGACGGTCTGACCCGTCATCCACGAGGAAGCGTCTGAGACCAAGGTGAGGCAGATGGTGGCGATGTCATCCGGTTCACCGAGTCGGCGAAGTGGAATATGCGCACTGATTTCAGCTTCGCCGTTCTCCCACAGGCCGCGCGCCAATTCCGTGCGCACCAATCCTGGCGCAACGGCGTTAACTCGAATGCTTGGAGCTAGTTCGTAAGCCAGCTGCTTGGTGATGTGAATCACGGCCGCCTTGGTGACGTTGTACCAACCAATGCCTGGTTCCGGTCCGAGTCCACCGATACTGGCGACGTTCAATATCACCCCTCCGTGCTCCTTCATCCACGCGTTGTAGGCCGCACGACAGTGATAGATGATGCTGGCCTGATTGATCTCAAACGTTTTCTGGAGACGCGTGTCGTCAATCTCGAGCAGTGGTCCGTAGTACGGGTTCGTCGCGGCGTTGTTAATCAAGATGTCAACTCGTCCAAAACGCTCCATGGTGGCATCGATGACCTGCTGGGCGTCGTCACTGCGCCCAACGTGACCCGTTACCGTGCCCACCCGATCCAGGTCAGAGGTAAACGATGCGAGGGCCTCTGCCAGATTCTCCGCTTTGCGCGAAGTGAGCATCACCGACCCGCCGGCCTCGTGGATCCGATGTGCAATGGCGAGTCCGATTCCTCGACTAGCTCCGGTAATGATTGCGACGCGCCCGTTCAGAGAAATGTTCATCCCGTGACTTTACGAGCCTTTAGTGAGGAATTTGAGACGTCAGGAAGCTTTTGTCATAGGGCTAGTGAACAATGGAGGTCCACCCAACACGGGGTGAACGACCGAAAGGCTCCTGATGCGCAGCATTGACAAGATTTCTCTCATTGACCACGAGAACGAGACCATGGGCCCTCGGGCTCAACCTCACATGTATCCAGCTCTCAACCAGTTGCTCACGGCTCTCGTGCCTGGGGGGCTCGGTCACGTTGCCGTGGGAACCAGTTGCGGAGGCTCACCGATCATGTTTGCCGCCAACGGCTTCCCCGGCGCCCGCCAGGTCTTCGAGCACGGTACAGATGGCGCTGAACGGGCGCTTATTGGCTATCTCGATGACCACTTCCACGATGCACATATCGGCGAACTGGTTATTGCCTCGGGCGACGGCGCCTTTGTGAACGTTGCCGCAAAGTACAAGGCTCGCGGTACCAAGATTACGGTGATCGCGAATCGCGGCACGTTGTCGCACTACTTGCGTCAAGTAGCCGATGAAGTGATCTATCTGCCCACCGATTGGCAGTTGACCTACGCGGCCTAGTCCACTTACGACAAAAGGCCCCGCCATTCGGCGGGGCCTTTTGCATAGCGCGGCTACTGACGCTTGAGCAGCTTCCAAGTTGCAGGAAGAGCCAATCCGGCAAGAGAGGCCTTAATGAGGTCACCAATCAAGAACGGAGTAAGTCCGTACGAAATCGCAGTTTCCATCGAAACGTGGAGATTCATACCAAGCCACGTAACACCAAATGTGTAGATAATGGCCGAGGAAAGCAGCATTGATGCCACCGCTGACAAGACTTTACGATCAGCGTTGTCTCGTTGAGCCATCCAACCACCCACGGCTCCGGCGACGATGAAGCCGAGGAGATAACCAAACGTCGGGCCGTGAACCACGTGCCACCCTCCCGAGTGCTGCGTGAACCACGGGACGCCGGCGAGGCCGGCCAGAAGGTAGACCGACATCGAAAGTGCGGCACGCGCGGGACCAAAAGATGCGCCCACGAGAAGAACAGCCAATGTCTGACCGGTAACTGGGACTGGTGTGAAGCCCAGAGGGATTGAGATTTGAGCCAGGAGACCGACGAGGAGGGCGCCTCCGAGAATCATCTGAACATCGTGCAGACGGGAGCGCGAGATGAAGTCACCCAGGACTCGAGGTTGCGGCAATGCTGCGACTGAAGTATTCATAAGGACTCCTTTGAAGTGACTTAAGACTACGAGTTTCATCCAGCCGAATCAACCATTTGCGAGCAAAGTCGTTCGGGGTCTATACGCTTCCATCGTGACGCTCAACCGCCTTCGAGACGCCCACAGCGCCTATCTTCGCCAACACGCGGAGAATCCGGTGGATTGGTGGGAGTGGAGCCCTGAGGCATTTGCAGAAGCCCGCCGGCGTGACGTTCCGATTTTCTTAAGCGTGGGCTATGCCGCCTGTCACTGGTGTCACGTCATGGCGCACGAATCCTTCGAGAATGAAGAGATCGCCGCCTACGTCAACCAACACTTCGTCGCCATCAAGGTGGACCGCGAAGAACGGCCCGATGTCGACTCCATCTATATGTCCGCTACCCAGGCCGTGAGTGGTCACGGTGGTTGGCCGATGTCAGTCTTTCTCCAACCCGATGGTCGGGCCTTTATGGCCGGGACGTACTACCCCCCGGTGGACCGTCAGGGCCACCCCGGCTTCCTGAGACTCCTTCAGGCGATGCACGACGGTTGGGAGAATCAACGCCCACTGATCGATCGTCAGACTGGAGAGATTTCGCGCGCCGTCGAACAAGAGCTCACCGTTCTTGATCGGCTCCAGCCAGCAACATCGTCATCCCTCCACGACGGCTTGGATGTCTTGGAGTCGAGTCTCATTGCGGCCTGTGACCAGTTCGGCGGCTTTTCACGCGCTCCAAAGTTTCCCCGTCCGAGCTACATCGCGGCGCTCCTTGACCGTCTGCATCACGAACCCGTGAAGGCGGTGGTGACCCTGACGCTCGATGCGATGTCCCGCCGGGGCCTCTACGACCATTTACGAGGTGGCTTCGCTCGCTACAGCGTCGATGCCCAGTGGCATGTCCCCCACTTCGAGAAGATGCTCTCCGACCAAGCGCTACTGGCGCTCGTCTACCTCCGCGCCGATCGAGCCATGGGCGGAGGAACGCCGTGGCGAGCCGTGGCGCTCGACACGCTGGAGTTTGTCCGGAACGATCTGCGGCTTCCCCGAGGGTTTGCGTCGTCACTTGATGCCGACAGCAATGGTGAGGAAGGGGCGCATACCACGTGGACTCCCGAGGAAGTCGCCGCGGCTCTCGACGCAGCCGGCCTCCACGATCTGATTGAGGCCACCCTGTATCGCTACGAGCTACACGGTGACGCCACCTTCGAAGGTCGCTACATTCCCCAACTCGCGCCCGGCGTTCCATTCGCCACACCGACCGAGTTCGTTCCCGTTCGGGCCGCCCTCTGCGCGGTTCGTGCCCAACGTCCCCAGCCCGGTCGCGACGACAAGGTGATCTTGGAATGGAACGCAATGACGGCCGTTGCACTCTTTGAAACTTTCGAACCAACCTTGGTGGCTGACGCACTCCAGCTCCTCGATGACCTCACGGCTTCGCACCATGTTGAGGGAGTCTGGTATCGCACCGATGGGCGTACTTCGCACGCCACAGCGGCCGACCTCGCCTGGTTCGCCACGGCTCTCACCAGCGCCTTTGAGGCGACGGCAGAGGACGGCTTTCTGGATCGCAGCAAGTCCGTGGCCGAGTACCTTCTCGAACACCACTGGGACGGTGACATCCCTTCGCCTGAATCACCGCACGCCGGCTCGGGCATTCTTTCTTCGAGCAAGTCACAAAGTGACCTGCCCTGGCGGGCCCGTGATGTCTTCGATGGAGCCACACCGTCGGGCTACGCCACCGCCACGATGGCCTTCGCTCGCCTCGCGAAGCTCACGGGCGAGGAACGCTTCCTGGTAGCCGCCGAGCGACTTATTGGCCTGGCGCGACCACTCATCACCGAACACCCCACCGCAGTACCTGACCTGCTCGACGCCGCCCTCTTCCACGAGCAGGGTCTGGAGATTGTCATTCCCGGACCACCGGGACCCCTCCTCGAGGAGGCTCGAGGGATGTTTATTGCTCACGGCATCCTCGTGCACGGCGGTGGAAACTCCCCGCTCCTCCAGGGTCGAACCTTGGGCTCGGCCTACGTCTGTCGTAACAACTCGTGTCAAACACCGGTGGATTCGCCAGTGGAACTCCGGCGCCAGTTAGCGTCGATGCCACAGGAGGAACCATCGTGAAGTTTCATCGCAACTTCGAACGCCTAGAGACCAAGCGTTTCGTCAAGAACATTCCTCACACCCCCCTAGCCGACTTCTCCCCCGGTGCCACGATTCACGGGCTCGTTCTTGGGTCGACTCGCGAAGACACCACGGTTATTGACTTGGGATCAGGTGCTCTCGTTCGCTGGCGTGTCCCGTGGCCCGACGGTATTCAGAGTGACCTTCGCCTCTTCGGTGTGGTCGAGGCCGTGATCGCCGACGACCCCGCCGACGACGATCTCGCCCAGCCCGAAGCCATCACCATTGCGGGGCTACCTCGCCAGATCGGCACCTACGGCGGTCGTTCGATTCGCAAACTCCTCGCGAACGTCGTGGCACCCTCCGACGGACCGCTCTTTGGCTTTCGTGGACCAAGTGCCCCGTACTGGGAGTTCCGCGGAGAACGGCCCTCAGCGGCCCTGTTGGTCTGCGACCGTGGACCCCAACTCCTTCGGCGGCCCGAGGATGGATCGACCTGGGTTCGCTTCGGCTTTGAACTGGAAGATGTCTGGCTGCTCTGCGAGGACTCGCACGCCATCCGGGCCATTGACGCCGCGCGCCGCACATCGCTTTCGGGAAAAGATCTTTCGTTGGCCCTGGGCTTTAAGCCGGCCTACGTACTCGCGAGTCTGAGTCTGCCGCTTGATGGGCACTGTTACAAAGTCTGCACGGGACTGCTCCCGCGCTACTAACTACTTCGGTAGCTTGCCCGAGGCGAGGTCTTCGGCCATAGCCCAGCCAAAGACGACGACACGCTGGCCCTTTAATGGCTTGACACCCTTAAAGAACGATTCACTACCTTCGGGCAGCACACCCTTGGAGGAGACGTAGTCCAGACCACCCACAGGAAGCTCGGTCAATGAGTGAACGAAGGTCTTGTCGTCAAACTCACGCTCGCCACCGAATCGCTTAGCGAGTCGTCGACCCCAGGCACGGTCCTCACCAGTCGGCTTGTAGCCCTGACGAGGCACGATGTCCTGCAGTCCCGTGAAGGCTCGGAAACCATCGGCCGAGGTCAAGCGAGTACCCAACAAGACGTCTTCGTCGGGAAAAGCGAGCAGCGCGCGGCGGAATTGATCGTGAACGAGCGCCTTGAGCGTCTGATCGCTCTTGGTATTGCGATCGACCAGGGCGACTCCAACGAGGAGGGCCGGCGTGCCACCGATGCGTTCGAGGGTGCAGAAGGAGTATCCCCGAAGCTTGTTCCCTTCACGGGCGTGCGAGACGAGGACCCAGTCTTCACGAATCTTGGACAAAAAGCCGATATCAAAGCCCGGGTCACGGTCAGCACAGAGGTCTGCCATTTCCACGAGATCGCTATCGGTCAGTGCCGTGGTGTCTTTGGTGGTCACTGTCATCGCCATAGGGTGACCATTCTACGACTGTTCGGAAACCCCTCCCGAAGGGATGGTCGACCGGAAGACATTTCCCCCAAAAGTCGTCAGAAGTTCCCCCGCTGCGTCAGCGACATTGATCTTGAATTCCGCACCAATTCGGTAGGTTTGGGAGGAATGGGGCATATGCAGGAAGACTTCCGTGGACCCGGGGTACTTCTTCAGAATTTCTTTCAGTCGGGCAATTCCCTCCGGGCGGGCCAGGGCGCCGTCGAGGTTGAGCTGCACGATGTCGTTGGCGATTGTCTTGATCTTGGGCGCCACCACGTCGAGTGCCGTCATTCGGGGGCTGTCATCTCGGTTCTCGGCGCGCACCTTCAAGGAGACGATGTTGTCCTTAAAGAGGATGGACGACTTCTCGGTGTAGAGCTTCCCGAAGACCATCACGTTGGCCGAGCTCGTCAAATCCTCAATGGTGACCTGAGCAAAAACTGAGCCCGACCGCGACGTCTTTACGACAACGTTCGTGAGAACGCCGGCAATGCGGGTGACGACCTGGCTGCCGTCAAGGTCCAGACTCGCGCGCAGATCATTAATCGAATAGTCCGAGTAGAGATCCAGCATCTTTTCGACGCCAAGGAGTGGGTGGTCAGAAACATAGAGACCGAGCATCTCACGTTCGAAATTGAGGCGATCTTCCTTGTTGAACTCTTTGGTCGGGATCGGAATGTCAGTGCCACTCCAGTCCCCCGCATCATCCAGCGTGGCGAAGAGTGTGGAGATGCCGTGCGTGATGTCCTTACGACGCTCCAGAGTCCGATCAACTAGTTCATCGACCACCAAGGTCAACCCCTGACGGGAGATGCCTAGCGAGTCAAAGGCTCCACCCTTAGCCAAGGACTCCATCGTTCGCTTGTTCAAGACCAGCGGGTCAACGCGACGGACAAAGTCGTAGACGTCGACAAAGTTGCCGTTCTCGCGCCGTTCGGCCACGATCCGATCAACGAGTGCCGACCCGACATTACGAACGGCGCTCAATCCGAAGTTGATGGCTCGATCTCGCGTGATACTCGGGGCGAAATCCACGAGAGACTCGTTAACGTCGGGCACTCGTACGGAAATACCCATGCTGCGACATTCAGACAAGTACGACGCCAGTTTGTCCTTGTCGTCTTTTGATGAAGTTAAGACGGCCGACATGTACTCCAGGGGGTAGTGGAATTTCAGGTAACCGTTTTGGTAGGCCAGTAGGGCGTAGCCGTAAGCGTGGGATTTGTTGAAGGCGTAGTCCGCGAATGGTTCGATCTTGTCGAACAGCAGTGTGCCGAGTTCGCGTCCGTACCCCATGTTGTCGGCACCACCGACGAAGCGTTCGCGTTCGGCCTGAATCATCTCGCGAATCTTCTTACCGGTGGCCTTACGCAGGTTGTCGGCCTCAGTCATGGAGTAGCCGGCGATCTTGGTCGCCACGCGCATCATGTCTTCTTGGTACACCATCAAGCCGTAGGTCTCGCCGAGAACCTCTTCAAGGTCAACGTGGTCGTAGACGACCTTCTTTCGGCCGTTCTTGCGGTCGGCGTATTCGTGGTGTGTCTTTTCACCCATGGGACCCGGACGATACAGTGCAACGAGGGCCGCAATATCTTCGAACGACGTTGGGGCCAAGCGTCGCATGAGGTCGCGCATGTTGGGACTCTCGAGCTGGAAGAGCCCCATCGACGCTCCGCGTTGGAGCATGGCGTAGACACCCGGGTCATCGAGCTCCACGTGGTCAATGTCGGGCCTCGTGCCCGTGTTCATCTCAACGAGGTCGAGGCACCGTTCGATGATGGCGAGGTTCTTGAGGCCCAAGAAGTCCATTTTGAGGAGTCCTAGGTCCTCGACCCCGTGCATTTCAAATTGCGTGACCACGGGGGCATCGTCGATGGCACCGTTCGGTCCGGGCTTCCGCTGAATGGGCACGTATTCGGTTACCGGCTCTTTGGTAATCACCACGGCAGCGGCGTGGATGCCGTCTTGGCGGCGCTTGCCTTCGAGTCCGAGGGCTACCGAAATAGTCTTGGCGACATCGGGTTCGGTCTCGTTCATGCGGCGAAGATCGGCCGCCTCGGCAAAGCGATCCTCGTACCCGGGAGTCTCCACCAGACAGGCGTTGAGCGGCACGTCCTTACCCATCAGGAGCGGCGGCATGGCCTTAGCGATCTTGTCGCCCACGGCCGGCGGAAAGCCCAGCACGCGCGCAGCGTCACGAACGGCAGCGCGTGCCTTGATGGTGGAGAACGTCACGATTTGTGCGACGTGGTCCGATCCGTAGCGCTCCGCGGCGTACTTAATCATTTCGCCACGGAAACGCTCGTCGAAGTCCATGTCGATGTCGGGCATCTGTTTGCGACCTGGATTTAAGAACCGTTCAAAGATCAGTCCGTACTTAATCGGGTCCAACTCCACGATGCTGAGGCAGTAGGCCACGCAGCAACCGGCGGCCGAACCTCGACCGGGACCAACGCGAATCTTGGATTCCTTGGCGAATCGGATGAGGTCCCACACGACGAGGAAGTAGTCCGAGAATCCCATGTTGGCAATAACGCCGAGCTCGTAGTCAATTCGATCACGCACGTCTTGATTCAGCCCATCGCCGTAGCGCGCGAGCGCTCCCTGGTAGGTCAGTTCGCGCAAGTAGTTGTTGGCCGACTCCGCCTCAGTCTCCTTCTGATACTCCGGAGGAATCGGAAATTGAGGCAGCGCGTCGTTGTCTTTCGAGATCGTGACGTTGGCCCGTTCGGCAATCCAGAGCGTGTTGTTGCAGGCGTCGGGTAGTTCGCGGAAGAGGTAGCGCATTTCGGCCGCCGTCTTGAGGTAGTTCTCGTGACTATCGAACTTAAATCGATTGGTATCTGACATCAACGAACCGGTCTGCACGCACAACAGCGCATCTTGCATGTCGGCATCGTCGCGGTGCACGTAGTGAATATCGTTCGTCGCGAGCAACGGTGCGTCGAGACGCTTGGCAATTTCAATCAACGAGGGATTGGTTCGAATCTGATCGGCGATTCCGTGATCTTGTAGTTCGATAAAGAAGTTGTCACGCCCGAAAATATCTTGCAAGCGGGCCGCCATCGAGAGGCCCTCGTCGAAATTGTCCTTGACGAGAGCCTCCAGCACTACACCACTGAGACAGCTCGACGTGGCAATTAAGCCTTCGTGGTGCTGTTCGAGTAGCTCCCAGTCCACGCGGGGCTTGTAGTAGTAGCCCTCAAGGAAGGCCCGGGATGAGAGCTGGATCAGGTTGCGGTATCCCTGCGTCGATTCCGCCAGCAACGTGAGGTGGTTATAGAGGCGGTGTCCTCCGTCAACTTCGCCACCAGAGTCATCGACTTTGCCACGACGAGAAGGTCGATCATGGCGAGAGTTGCGAGCCATGTAGGCCTCGAGGCCAATGATGGGAGTGACGTCATGCTTGCGACAGGTGTCGTAAAAATCGAGGACTCCGTAGAGGTTGCCGTGGTCCGTGATACCAATCGCCGTCTGGCCGTCGGCCTTGGCGGCAAGCACCATGTCCTCCACACGCGCGGCACCGTCGAGCATCGAGTACTCGGTGTGATTGTGAAGATGGACGAAACTGTCAGTGCTCATTGAAAACCTTGGTCCACTCCGGGATGCAGTGGTGAAACGAGACGCTAGCGGGAGCCTGGTACATCACGGTGGAACGCGCCTCGGACCTAGAGATACGTGCCTGATCGGGGGTCAGGTGTCACAGGGCTGGGTTCAATTTCTCGACTACGCATCTGTTCGAGTTGGGCCTGGGCGGCGGCCTGCTGTGCAAAGAGAGAGGCTTGAATTCCGTGAAAGAGTCCTTCGAGCCATCCGACGAGTTGGGCCTGGGCGACCCGGAGCTCTGAATCAGAGGGCACGTCAGTTGAAAAAGGCAGCGCCATTCGAGAAAGTTCATCTGATAAGTCAGTCGAAAGCGCCCCCGAGAGCTCCGCTACCGACTGCTCGTAGATTTCCCGGAGGCGCCGGCGTCCGGCATCATCCAGCGGCGAATTCCGCGCCTCATCCAAGAGACTCTTGACCATTGAGCCAATGCGCATCACCTTGGCTGGCTGGGAGATGAA
>Ga0114975_10002357_pt1 | contig 12938 bp, 19 predicted proteins | sample S_130626_EF_Meta_FD_87031 | JGI IMG/M metagenome (GOLD analysis project Ga0114975, IMG submission 87031) | Freshwater microbial communities from Lake Simoncouche, Canada to study carbon cycling - S_130626_EF_MetaG | ecosystem: Environmental > Aquatic > Freshwater > Lake | place: Lake...
AAAAAATAAAAAATACCTATTATATTTGTACTATGGATATTAGTAGAATAATTAGAAGGTTTTTTAGAAAATTACTATGTAAACACATGGTAAAAGATGAAGTAGGATATTCACGAAGGAGAAATAAAAGAGTTTATCAGTGTTGCAGATGTGGTAAATTTTTCTACTCAAAATATTAAACAAGTATCGAATTATTAATAAAACAGTTCTTAACATAATAAAAAATGACAAGTTTATCTGACACAATCACAATCAAAGATCTCGAATTCACCCCCTATGTTACACACTCTGATATTCTTTCAAGGATAAAAGAAATTGGTATAAAAATTAACCAAGACTATGAGAATAAAAATCCTTTATTCATTGCGGTTTTAAATGGTTCTTTTATGTTTGCCTCAGACCTAATGAAACAAGTGGATTTAAAATCAGAACTTACTTTTATTAAAGTAAACTCTTATGATGGTGTAGAATCAACAGGTTTAATTAAAGAAATGATTAGCATTGGCCAAAGTGTCACAGATAGACACGTTGTTATTATTGAAGATATTGTTGATACCGGCAATACTATAACCCACCTCTTAAATGAAATATCCAAAATGGACCCATCCTCTATTGAAGTAGTAACACTTTTTTCCAAACCAGATTCACACGAAACAAAACTTTATATTAAATATACTGGTTTTGATATACCAAATAAATTTATTGTTGGCTATGGGCTAGACTATGATGGATATGGAAGAAATTACCAAGATGTTTATCAACTAGTGTGAAAAAAAAAAGATATATATTTCATGAAATATTTATATGTAATTCTAACTTTCTTACTAACTTCTTGTTTTACAACAAGGCGATTTTCATATGTCCCAAGTTATCAAACTACAACAGTGGTAACTGCTTATACACCACCAAGACCATTTGGTTGGGGGTTCAGACCTTCTTATCTCTGGCAACCAAGAATAAATAGTCCATATTATGTTCCAACTTATGTACCACCAAGGACATTCTATGTCCCACCAAGACATCAGTTTCAACAATATAATGGTAAATCTGGTCCTAGAGGTGGTAGAAGAAAATAAACTTAAAAAGTTATAACCATATAAAACTTATATGGAAAAGTGGGTTGTGTGGAAAGATGATAAGTTTGGATTTCAATTTGGGCCAATATCATCATCAAAAGATAGAAACATAGTTGAAGAATGTGATACCTTTGAAGATGCTAAATTAGCTTGGAGTTTCTATTGCTATCTAATTCATAAAATACACATTTAATATATATGTTATGAGTAATACACCAGCATCCCAAGACGATAAACCAGAATTAAAAGAACATCTTGCTAAATCTGGAATCAAAATGCAAGAAAAAAGATCAAGAAGAAAATCTGATAGTAGAATAGGTCAGATGGGCGGCACTGTTAATGTGAATAATAATTCAAACCCAAATAGTAGATCATCTTATGATGGAATATTTGGTAGTTAAATATTTTATCCTTATCTTTGTATTATGAAAACTGTAAACTATAAGAGTATAAAGAGAAACCTTATTAAAAGGGATACTAATTTAGATGCTAGATTTACTACCAAAGTTGGTAAGTCATCTAAAGATTATAATAGACAAAAAGAAAAAAGGGTTAGTTTCTAACTTTTTTTATCATTTTAAAGGATATTGCTTTTTTCAATAGATTAAAGTGTAGCGAAGCAAATAATGCACCACACATAACCCATATAACTCCCATATTAAACCAAAATGTATCAAACTTGATACCAAATAAATATTTTACTGGTGAGAAAAAGTTACTCCTACAATCCATTTGATATTTTTGATCATAAGTATCATTGTAAACAGGATCAATAATTTGTATAAACTCACCATCACCTTCTATTATTCTATCATCAGTACTCCTTTTTAAAACTAAATCTTCGAGAGTTTTATTGTGATTGCTTTTTTGCAAACTATCTAAATATTTGTAACCAAACTTATTAGAAATACTATTTGAAACTAAATCTCTTTTACTTCTCAAAAATGTTGATTTTTTAGTATATTCAATGTCTAAATATAATATATGACTTTTTAACTTTTCTAAGCTTTCGTAATTCACTACAGTATCTGAAATACTTTTAACATCAAACTTTTTTAAACCATTTATTTTATTTTCTTTAGTAATTTCATTTCTTAGTATCTCCAATTTATGGAAAGCTCCTTTTGCAGAACTAACATCACCTTTTAAATAAAACCCTTCTACTTCATCTACTTTATTTTCCATTTGCGGAATCCAATATATTGTTTTGTAATTACACTTTGATATTTCTTTATCAATTGGATAAAAAACTTTATCATAATCATTATTCCTAAACTGAACTAAACAAGCAGCTTCAAATGCCCACCTTGAAGCAATTATATCTGCTAATACAGGAACCTTATCTTTATTTGTTATAATTGGATTCATCTTATCATAAGAAATAATAATACCTCCTAAAATTAATTGTGGAATAAGTAATATTGGAATCAAAATATAAATGGTTCCTATGGTTTTAAATGCTGATGAAATGTTTAATGAAAGTATATTCCCAAAACAAGCACTTGTGAATAATATAATAAAGAAGTAAAAAAACATATTCATATTACCTATAATCAAAGCAGCTGGTAACAAAAATATAAATGTCTGTAAGAAGGAAATTAAAAACTGAATACTAACCTTTGATCCCAAATAAGAAAATCTTGAGAGTGAAAGAAATTCTTCTCGTTTTTGCATCTTTTGATCTTTAAATATTTCCTCAGCAGATAAACTCATACCCATAAATAAAGATACTATTATAGATATAAATATAAATGCTGGTAAATTATCATTATTAGCGAAAATATATTTCATATTACTATCAGCTAAAAATGGATGAAATCTAACAATAAAGGAAAGAAGTAATGATAAAACTAAAGGTTCTAATAAAGTAATTAATAAAAATTGAGTGTTATACAACTTACTAAGTAAATCTCTTTTGAAATAAACTAAATATTGATGAAATATATTTTTATTTTTAACAATAGGTGGTTTTTTTACCGTTATTTCCTCTTTTCTATCTTCATCTTCAGTAATTAAAAATCTCTTAAACCAAGTTTCTGGTGGTGTTTTTCTTTCTGGTGTTTCTTGACCAGTTTCACTAATAACCTTACCCTCAACAATATCAAAAACAATTTCAGGATTTATATTACCACAAGCCGGACAAGTAGTAACATTACTAGTAATGTGATTTATACACCTTTTAAAATAAGATACTGCTTCCACAGGATCCCCAATATAAATTGGGAATCCACCAGTATCTAATAAAATCAATTTATCAAATAACTTATAAATACTAGAACTTGGTTGGTGTATAACAACAAATATTAAAGTTCCTCTGAAACTTAGATTTCTTAATAAGTTCATAATATTTTCAGAATCCCTTGAAGATAATCCAGATGTTGGTTCATCCATAAAAAGGACTTGTGGACTTCTTATCAACTCTAAGCAAATGTTTAACCTTTTTCTTTGCCCTCCTGATATAGTTTTACTTAAAGCACTTCCAACTTTTATATCTTTAACCTCATGTAAACCAACATCTTTTAATAACTCAATACACTTTTTGCTAATCTCACTCTTGGTTAACTTTGGAACACTTAATCTAGCTGAAAAATATAAGTTTTCAAATACAGTTAAATCCTCAATCAATAAATCATCTTGTGGTACATATCCAAAAGAAGGTCTTACCAAATCCCATTCTTCATGAACATCAACACCATTAAATAAAACCTTCCCACTACTAGGGTGGTAGTTACCATTTAAGATATTTAAAAGTGTGGATTTACCAGAACCAGAAGAACCCATAAGTGCTATTAGATCACCAGATTGAGATTCTAAATTAAAATCTGTTAAACCTTTAACACCATTTGAGTGGTGGTATATTACATCTTCACAAATAAATAAGTTTTTATTTTCGTTTGATATTCTATTTACTAATGACCAAAGTTTTGAGAAGTGTAATTGTGATCCATTATTTTCAACTTCACCAAATACAACTAATCCCATAAAAACACCGTGTACCGGTTCCAAGTTCATAGTCATAATGGCTGAACCTGGATAAAAGAAAAAAGTATTTCCACTATGTAAAATTTGATTATTAAAATATAAATCCACATTTGTTTCTAGGATTCTGATTAGGAAAAATCCCATTTCCTTTATAAAAGAAAATGCTATTTTTGAATCAATATTAAATTGTATTGATTTGAATGATTTTTTATAGTTTAAATAACCTTTTTCTATATACCCAACATCATTTAATTTTAATAAATCATCTCCATCAGAAAATACAAAAGATTCAAGAATTTCTACAAAAGAATCTTTTAGGTGAAATACACTTGATAGAACTTTTAAAAGTATAGTTTCATTTTCTGTTTTCTTACCATCTGATTTAACTATTTCACAGATTCTCACATAGATAAGTAATCTTTGATCTATGTCTAATTCTTTACAAACTTCTGAGGCATACTTAGACATTTCTTCTGAAGTACCTTTTATTCTTTCAGAAAAATCAAAAAATAATCTTTTATAGTGTTCAGACTTAGATTTATCAAATTGAGATTCTAAAAATCTTTCAAATCCAGATAATTCTTGTGTTACAACACCATCAGATTTTGCAATAATTGCAAATATTTTAACTATAGATTCAAATACTGTTATAGTCATATATTAGTATTTATAAAAACTTTCTTATCACAATTTGATAAAAATTGTATGAAAAATATTCTACCTATTTTAATCTGCTTATTTATTGCTTTTGTTTGTCCAATTATTATTTCTTGGGAATATACCTTCCTATCCGGTAAACAAATTGGAGCTTTTGGAACTACATTAAGTATGATTTGTTGTATGCTTTTTGCTGTCGGAATTTATCCAAGATTGAATGACTATATTAGATAATTTTAACAATAAGACAATATTAGAAATAAGTCTATTTCAATAGGCGATATATAAAGTGTATATAAAACCAAATAAAATTACCAATGAAAATCTTAAAAATATTAAGTCTCTTAGTATTATTCACAACAACAAAACTTTTTTCACAAACAAACATCACAAGTACGACAACAGTTGTTGAAAACTTCGATCTCATGGGTAGTAGTGCAACTGCAACTTTACCTACTGGTTTTAAATGGGGAACGGGTTGGTCCTCAGGAACTACCGCTACAACTCAGGCTGCCGGAACATCTGGAACTGGTATTTTAACATCTAGTTCAGGCGGTGGTTTCTACAATTTTGCAAATGGTGTAACTGCAACCTCAACTGATCGATCTATTGGGTTTTTATCATCTGGTTCGTATACTTCACCAAGAAGTATTGTTTATGCATTTACAAATAACACAGGTAACCCCGTGACCTCAATTTCACTTGCTTGGAATTATGAAAAATATCGTTCAGGTTCTAGGGCATTGAATTGGACATTTTTCCATGGTGGAACTAGTAGTCCCTCAACATCAGATGCGTCAGGTGACCAATCCTACCCAGCAGATGCTAACAATACTACTATATCGAATCCACCAATTCAAAATGCAAAATCCTTTTCAATAACTGGATTAAATATATCAAATGGTTCGACTTATTATTTACGTTGGACTTATACCGGAACTGGTGGATCTACAAATGGTCAAGGTTTGGGAATAGATGATTTTTCCATAACAGTCACCACATCAGTCCCAACCGCAACAATTACTGGAGGTGCAACTACATCACCTTTTACCACCACCTATGGAACTACATCTACCCCACAAAGTTTTTCGATATCAGGGTCGAATCTAACTGCTAGTATAACAGTAACTGCTCCAACTGGATTTGAAGTTTCAAATGATGGTATAACTTATGGAAGTACTACAACATTCACACAATCTAGCGGTAGTGCGTCAGGTACATTAAGAATAAGATTAAAATCAAATGCATCAGCTGGTGCATATAACAATAATAATATTGTACTTTCATCTACTGGTGCATCGAGTGTGAATATAACAACACCATCAACGGGAAATTTAATATCCACCAAAACATTAACCATAACTGGAATAAGTTTTAATAATAAAGTTTATGATGGAACAACTACAGTAACTATTTCAGGAACCCCTAGCTATGTTGGGTTAGTTAATAGTGAATCATTCTCTGTATCTGGTACAGTGACTTGGGCTTTTTCAAGTGCGAATGTAGGAAGTGCTATATCAATAACCAGAACTGGTAGTTATAATGCACCCTCATCAAATTATACAGTAACTCAACCAACTGGTTCTGCCAATATAGCAAAAGCTAATCAAACTATTACATTCAATGATATTCCCTTTAAGTGTTTATCAGATGTTGATTTTGTACCTGCAACCAGTAGTTCTGGGCTGACATTAACACTTACTAGTTCAAATACATCTATTGCAACAATAGTTTCAAATAAAGTGCGTATAATTGGAAATGGTACTTGTACAATAACCACATCACAAGCTGGAAATACTAACTATTTTGCAGCAATTAATAAAAGTAAAACTCTAATAGTTAAATCACCAACATCAAGATGGAGTTTTGAATCTGTTACTGCTAGTAATATAGGAACAACTCCTAACTTTTTATCATCATCTCAAACTGCTGATATTGGTGACCTAACAACTGGTTCTAAGTTTACAGGCTTCCATAGTTCAAATTCAACTGTTTGGTCTTGTGGTTTTGGTGGTATTGTTGGTAATAATAGTAGTAAATCATTTCATGCCACAAACTGGTCTGTTGGGGATTACTTCCAATTTGAATTGAGTACTACATATTATGATAGTTTATTACTTACAGTAGAACAAACTAGTAGTGGTAGTGGTCCGAGAGATTTTAAGTTACAATATTCTTTAGATGGTACATCATATACAGATATAACAACATATCAAGTTCCATATTTTGTATCAGGTCCATCAGTTTATGCTTGGTCATCAACATCATACCAATCACAGTCAGCTTTTAGTTTTGATTTAAGTTTACTAACCCAAATACAAGACCAATCTTTAGTTTATTTTAGATTGGTAAATACTAGCACATTAGCTTTATTAGGTGGTACTGTTCTATCGGCAGGAACATCAAGGGTAGATAATATATCATTAATGGGTAATTATAATGCACCACTTGATCTAGAAGCATGGATAAGAAATAATCCAAAACCAGAATATATACCTGAGACAGTTATTGTTTCAGATTGTGATGAACCATCTACTTACTATGACTTTATTGGGAGAAAGGTTGAAAAACTACAACCTGGTAAGATTTATATTAAAAAATCTTGTGGAAAATCAGAAATGTTTATGATTATTGAATAACAATCAAAAATCCTTGAGAAATCAAGGATTTTTTTGTCCTTTTACTTTATTAGGAATATAATAGTATGACTTACAAAATTCCTGTTTACTGGACAATGTTCGATACAATTGATATAGAAGCTGAATCCTTAAAAGAAGCCATGGAAACAATAGATATGATGCCACTACCAAAAGGTCTTTATGTTGATGGTTCTTTTACAATTGAAATGGACACTTTAAATGAAATTTACCCAGAAGAAATTAGAGATGAGAAAATAAATGAATTACTTTACTATGAACCTAAACACTAATCTGATTATATCTCTTATATTGGTTTTTATTGCTCAAATATTGGCTTATTTCCAACTACAAGGACAATTTATCTTTCCTTGGGCTAAGAAAAATATTATTTTTATGGTTTTACTTGGATTACCTATTTCCTATATTTATATAAAATTTACTAAATATTGTGCTGCTGCTTTTAATGGTGAAGTTTGGCCTGGTAGATTGATTGGATTTTCTATTGGTGCAATAGTTTTTGCTCTTCTATCACATTTTATAATTAAAGAAGAATTTAATCTTAAAACTATTGTTAGTTTAGGATTAGCCTCAATTATTTTACTTATTCAAATCTTTTGGAAGTAGATTAAATAACCTCCCACAAATCTTTAGTATCAAGATTGATCTTAGTCATATCCTTATTGATGAGTTTAAGAAGGTTTTCCATTTTAGATTCAAAGATTGGATATTCGATATCTTTAACGATGGTTTCAAACTCACCATTATGTTGAATACCATCAAATGGGAAGTTGAATTCACCTTTGTGAAAGAAGATTTGGGTACAAAGCTTTTCGAATTTTTCTATCTGATTCATAATACAAAGATACAATTATAATTCTGGAATCACAATAGTTTTTACAACATTTATTCCAACATCTCCGGATAGTATTGTAATCACTAAAATTTCATTGTTATTATTCTTCATTATATTATCTACATCAATAACAATAATTATGGAAACATTATACTCCTCAAAATAAAATGAATATCTACCAGATACTAAAATTTCTTTTCCAATCATAGATGGAAATATCATATCTAAAAACCCTTTAAATATCTCATTAAAATGTCTAACAGATTGAAATGAACTTCTTTCTGAAATTCTTTTAGTTAAGTCATGTTCTGCTGTATTATACCACTTTATTTTAAACAATAACTTTTTACCATTCCACCTTTGTTTACAAGTGTGTTGACTTACAAGTTTAACATCTGGTCCAGCTGGTGGTGGAGTTAATTCTTTTGGTAGGTCTTTTATTAGATCTGCTATACTTGCTTCATTTATTTTAGATAAATCCTCAAACAACTTTTCAATACCACCAAATCCATCACACTCAAAATATCTTGAAGTTAAATCATCATCTATATCTTCGTAAATCTCAACCACATACCAATCATCTTCATAAAGAAATATAAAGAAATCTTGTTTATCAGGTTTTGGTTCATCAGGTTTTGGAAATGTTTTATCTTTACCCCTAACTTCACCATAAAAATAAAATGGTGTTCTTACGTTCATCATATCCATATTTGTATCTTGATCACCATAAAGTTCAGTTTTTAAACCAGGTCCAAAATATTTCATAAATAACCTATCAAGCTTTAAAGCTTCCTTTTCTGTTAGTTTACCACCTGGGCTTTTAACCCATTTATCTTGGAATAAACCCCTGTGGATTTGTTTATATTCACCACCACCAAATAAATCAAATTTCTCTAAATACTTCATCTTTATCATTTAACATTTTTTCAATTCCTTCTAAACCATCACACTTATAATACTCCCCAGTCTCACTTACTGCCTCTATTAAATACCATTCATCATCATATGGTTGTATAAAAAAATGCACACCTCCAACTGATTGATAGTAGAAATATCCATCATGAATTAATTTAACACTTGGTGAATTTATCCCAACAGATTTTGTATCAAAAAAACTTTGGAATAGTTTAGATAGTTTTATCCTCTGTTCTTCACTGAGATCTAAACTTCCCATTTTATTCATTTCTGACATAAAACGGTTTCTTTTCATTTTTTCATACTCACCACCAAATAAATCAAAGCTTTCTAAATATTTCATTTTACAAAATTATTTTCAATACAATCTTTTACACCATCAATAGTATCACAAATCCACATTCTTGTATTCACATTTGATTTTGTGATACTTCTTGGTAAGAAACATTCAATCAACCACATTTCATCTTCATACTTCAAAAACTTGACATCACAATGAAATGGTATATTTACATCGAAAACATATTCCCTAGCGTAATCAGTAAGACGACCTAGCCTATGTTCCATTTCATATTTTTGTTTGTCTACACTTTTCAATACAAAACCCAAAGAAACAATGTGGTTATTTACAAGTTCATCTAATATCTTATCTTCAGATGGGGTTATATCATCTTGATTACCCCAAAATTCCATTTTTTCATAAGATGAAGCACCTATAGAAGTCCAAAGATCACCTGGTTTTAAGTAGTCATAAAATGATACGTTTTCATTAAATCTTTTTAAGTATTTCATAACCATTTACTAAGTAAAATTTTAAGTGAGTCAAATTCATCACATCTCCAATATTGAGAAAAACCTGGTCTTATATTATAATTATAGTCTTGATCCTCATCTTGAGAAATAACAACATCATACCAATCATCAATATGTTTGTAACACTCAAAACAGATTGGTTGACCATTTTTACCATTTGAATAAAGGAAAACCGAGAAAATATTTGGAATAATTTCTTTATCTAAAGTAAATTTGTTGTATATAAACTTGTGACCATTGTTATATTCTACAGATTCTATTTTTTTTCTACTCTTATCAAATACAGATTCTAAATATAAAAGTTCTTTTTCAGTAAAAGAATCAATTGGTTTTTTTTGTGAATGGAACTCATCATAAGAAACCCTCTCAGGTTCAGCAGGTCCAAATAAACTTTCAAATAACTTTAGATATTTCATTTAAGTTTAGCTTCTTTTTTTAAAAGATTTAATAAACAATCAAACCCATCACATTCATAATATTCTTCATATCCTTCTTCACCTTCATAATCAACTCCTTCCCAATCTTCTTGATAAAAACTAACCATAAACCATTCATCTTTACATTTCGTAATGTCTACTCCATATGGGTTTGGATTACTACCATCATAAGTTGGTAGATAAAAACTTAAATAGGTAAGACCCATATGGAAATTATCCATCTTTTGACTCCAACCAAGATTTTCCCATTCTTCCTCTTGCATATGTTCACGACCACTATTTTCCATTAAATCAACTAGAGTTTGCATTTCAGTTTTAGAAAAGAAATCTCTACCAAGTGATCTCACTTTTTCAACCCATTCCCTTTGACTTTTTTTTTCTGGTTCAACAGGTCCAAACATATTTTCAAATAACTTTAAGTATTTCATCTATCTATATATTAATAAAAAAACCCAACCATTTAAATGGAGAAAATTTTGTATCTTTGTGATTAGTAAGTAGAAATTTAAACTATATAAGTAATGAATATTGGAGTAATCTTATCAGCAGGAAAATCAACAAGGTTTGATTCTGAAATACCAAAACAACTATACCCAATAGATGGTAAACCTATAATTCAACATTCTATCGACTTACTATCCAAACACTTAGATAAAGTTATTATAGTCACTAACTCTGAATGCTCGGATAAAATAATTGGTAATGTTATAATAAATGATGTAGATTCAAGATTAGAATCTATTAAAGTTGCTTTAGATAGTATTGAAACCTGTGATAATATACTAATCCATGATGCAGCTAGACCTTATGTTACAGATTGGATGATTGAAGATCTATTGAAAAGTTCTAATAGAAATATACACTCTCAATTTTATTTACCTTTAGTGAATGGTTTAGCTAAAAAGAATTTTAATGGATATGAAATACCAAATAGAGAAGATTTTATAGAACTATGTTCACCACAAATAACTAAATACGATTTTTTTAAACATATTTTCAGAAATTATATAGAAAAAGGAGATGAATGTGAAATCCTCCCAATAGTTAGTAGATTTGAAATAAAATATAATCTAATCCAAGGACATTATAAATACCTTAGAAAAGTCACAACAATAGAAGATATCTATTAAGGGAAAAAACTTATTACCTTTTCAAAAGGTGTAACTAAAAATGATACACCAATTATAGACCTCGTTTTATTAGGGATAAGTTTTACTGAGTGTGGAATTTTTGTATTGAGTATCCAACATTCATTATCATTAGAACAAAAAGAATCAATTTCTTTTATAACACCAGATTCATAATTATAATAATGAGTGGTCTCACCATTAGTATTGATATAATAATTTATAGTACATATTCTAAAACTATCAATGTGTGGTGGAACCATTGTTGTAATATCATCACTACCAGTTACTTCTAAATACCATACATGAGGTATTTCTATATTAAGTAATTCTTTTGGAATAGTAGATAAAACCTCTGATTTTATTTTATCGGATACTTCAAATGTATTAACAATGGCTGGATCATAATCTACATCTTTCTTAAGCGACAATCCATATTTTTGCCACTTAGAATGATTCATATGTAGATCTGATTTTAGATCTTCTAAAGAATGGGCATTCATAAAATGACCACCATCAACTTTTTTGTAACAATTATTCATTGATTAAAAATATAAATAAAAAGTGAGCCAAGGCCATATCCAATAGACGAAGAAAACGCAAGTTTAATGCGTTGATTCCAGTTTTGTGCTTCAATGATGTAACCAACAAAAGGAAGCCCAAGGAAAGGTCCAATCATAGCATAAAAAACCATCCACAAAGACTTATCACTCACTGTTGAAATATACATTGTTGACGCGCATTCAATCACAAATGCACTGAACCCAACCACATAATAACCCCTTTGATCTTTTCTCATATTTTTAGATGGTTATAATTAGAGAACATTTTTTAAGAACGTTGAAATTAATCTGTGTCTAACATCCAAATCAGTTATATCCTTAAACTTATTTTCAAGTAAACTCAAATACTTAATAAACTTATTTAAGTTTTCAGTGTTATCACATTCATCCCTAAATTCAGCCAATCCAAAATCTACAAAACTAATCTTACCATCCAACACAAGGATATTCTGTAATCTAAATTCTGGATAAAATATACCATGTTCAGTTAGTTCAGAAAATATATTTGTGATTTGTTCTTTCCAATCAGTAGGTAGGTTAAAATTATCATAAAGTGATTCACCCCTATATTCCATAATAATATCCCTATTATCATAGTCAACTAACTTTGGAACACAACTGACATTTTTCAATTTACCCAAAAGTTCAAGTTCTTTTTTCATAATGGTTTTTGAATCATTGTGACCATCAGTAGCCCACCTTAATCTTCTGTTATATCTTTTTAGAAGTAAGTCATTATCAATTTTATAAGTGTGTGCTGTTGAACCAAACCCATAAGCTTTCATAGTTCCACCAGTTTCATCATCAGATTCATGTAGTTCAGAAAACTTATGTAAAGTATAAAGAAAGACATTAGCTAAATTTTGACCGACTAAC
>Ga0114975_10002359_pt1 | contig 12937 bp, 11 predicted proteins | sample S_130626_EF_Meta_FD_87031 | JGI IMG/M metagenome (GOLD analysis project Ga0114975, IMG submission 87031) | Freshwater microbial communities from Lake Simoncouche, Canada to study carbon cycling - S_130626_EF_MetaG | ecosystem: Environmental > Aquatic > Freshwater > Lake | place: Lake...
GTAGCAGCCCACAAATTATTGAGTGGCAGAAAGAAAATCAGAAATATGTCGGCCGACGGCCACTACTTCGATGAGGAAACCGTCATGTCCTTCGACGCTCTGTATCTCTTTGTGAACATTGCGCGGGTCATTGTTCGTCAAGAGCGACTGAATTAGCTCCTGCTGGTAGGCGGGATACAAGATGTCAGAGTCGATGCTGACGGTCAGAGTTGGTGCCTTGATACGTCCCAGTGCCGCTTCAAGCCCGCCTCGCCCGCGTCCAATGTCATGCAGATCCATGGCTTTACCGATGTACAAGTAACTGTTTGCATCAAATCTGCGAACCAGACGATCACCATGATGATCGAGATACCCCTCAACTTCAAATCGAGAAAATAGATCAATGCCATCCGAGTTGAAGTTTTGGTCTTTCAATTGGCGACCAAATTTCTCATTGAATTTTGAATCAGTTCTGAACGTCACTTGTGCAATCATGCGCGCAACAGAAAAACCATTCCACGGGCCGCCATCAGGACCAGCGTTGTAATAGTCACCGTTTTGATACGCCGGGTCCATTAGCAACGCACGACGACCGATAGAGCCCCATGCGATTTGCTGTGCACTTGCCTCAGCACATGTGGCCACTGCGATGAGTGCGCGAACACGCGTAGGAAAAGTAATGGCCCATTCAAGAGCCTGCATGCCACCCATTGACCCGCCGACGACTGCTCGCCACGTGTTCACGCCGAGCACATCTGCAAGAGATGCTTGCGCGCGCACCATGTCGCGAATAGTGACAACAGGAAAACGAAGCCCATACGGCTTACCGTCGTCTGGATGAGGCGATGCAGGGCCGGTTGAGCCTTGACATCCACCGAGAACGTTCGAACACACAACGAAATACTTGTTGGTGTCAATTGCATGGCCGGGACCAACAACACCTTCCCACCAACCCGGTGTTGCGTGACCTTTTCCGGCAGAACCAGTGACGTGGCTGTCGCCTGTCCATGCGTGACACACGAGAATCGCATTAGACGCGTCCTCATTCAAAGTGCCCCAGGTTTCGTATGCAATGGTGACATCGCGCAACGATCCGCCGCCTTCGAGCGAGAACGGGCGTGATTGAGCGAAGTGATGAAATTGACGATGACCGTTTGGCTGATCAGAAGTCCACCCACCAGAGGCCGGGTACGGCGAAGGGTCATGACGGTATGGCTCGTTCATGTGTCCCCTTTCGTCGGTACAAAATATTCGTACGAAAGAGAGATTGCTGGCCTGTTGCTCCGCTGGATTGCGGAACCACATCCCCCACCTTTCGATGAGGAGGCACCGTGCGCTTGTCACCCCGGTTGCCGGACCAATTGGTCTCTCTTAATGTGAGATTGAGACTAGCGGTGTTCGGCGTCGTTAGCGAGGTGTTTTGGGAGACCCACGATGTCAGTGAAGTCGTCGAATGCTGTAATGGTGTCGAGATGGCCTCTCAAAGTCCCAAATGACTGCAACCGACCATACGCATCAGCCACAGCCTTTGAAGCCGACAGAAGACCTGACAACGGGGACACGATAAGCATGAAGCCCCTGTCAGCCAATTCAGTCGGGGTCAGCAACGGCGTCTTTCCCTTTTCGACCATGTTGGCAACCAAGACCACACCGGCAAGAGCATCTGCGATTTGATCCAACTCAGATAACGACTGTGGTGCTTCTACAAACACTGCATCAACCCCGAGGTCACGAGCCATGCGTCCACGCTCCAGTGCATCGGCAAGTCCGTTTACTGCACGAGCATCAGTGCGAGCGGTGAGAAAAATATCTGATCGCGTGTGCATCACTGTTGTTAACTTTGCCAACCACTCTTCTGCAGGAACTACTTGTTTCCCATCCATGTGTCCACACTTCTTTGGCCACACTTGATCTTCAAGAAACATTCCGCTTGCACCTGCTGCTTCCCACAATTCGGTAGTTCTCTGCACATCGCGCGTATCGCCATACCCCGTATCAGCATCGACCACTACGCATAAGTCGGGCGCAGCGGCACACACGCGCCGAGCAACATCAGCCATATTTGACTGGTCAACGATTCCAATGTCTGGCTCGCCTAGCAAAGTTCCGGCAACGGCGAAACCTGATACAAAGACAGTCTGAAACCCCGCACGTTCTGCAAGAAGAGCCGACAGCGGGTCCCACACGCCCGGCATCAATATTGATTCACCGCCTGCAAGGCGCGAACGCAGAGCGGCGGCGTGAGTCACTTAGTGCCGAGAGTGTCGATCGCGTGTTGCTTCAAACGCTTGTAATCAACTTTGCCGTTTGGTGCACGGCCAATTGTTGAAACGACGACCACATTACGTGGAGCCTTATATGCAGCCAGTCGAGCCTTTACATGAGCCGACAAGACTTCAAGCGTTGGAGTTTCACCAGGTTCGGCTTCCACGACTACGCAAATTGTTTCGCCGAATCGAGTGTCGGGAATTCCCACTGCCACAGCGTCGCGAACTGATGAATGCGTTTTCACCATTTCTTCCACTTCTTCAGGGAACACTTTTTCTCCACCAGTATTGATGCATACAGAACCACGTCCCAGAAGGTGCAAAGTGCCATCTTCATTCACCTCTGCCCAGTCGCCTGGCACGGTCCAACGACGTTCTTCGAATATGCGGAACGTCTGTGCCGATTTCACTTCATCCTTGTAATAGCCAACCGGAATCGCTCCACCGACAGCTACAAGCCCACTTTCTCCAGAGCCCGGCTGCACACGCTTTCCGTCTTCAGTGAACACAACACAATTGGGCCCAAGTGCAAACTGCGCAGTCTTTGGAGCAGCACCCTTCGCAGCTACCGACATTCCCATACCGACTGCTTCAGACGAACCAAAGCTGTCAGTAATCAGCATCTGCGGAATGTGCTCGAGCAAAGCGTTCTTATTCTCTTGACTCCACATCACACCAGACGAACCCATCTGCACGACACTGGAAAGATTCCATCGTGTCGGATTCGCATCAAGCGACTCAAGCATCGGACCAGCAAACGCTTGACCAACGATGACAATGGAATTAACGCCTCTGTCCTGAACTGTTTGCCACAGCAATGCTGGATCAAAATTTCGATTCGGCATTGTGACGATGCAGCCACCCATCGCAAGGCTAATGAAGGCCGAGAACTGCCCGGTTCCGTGCATCAATGGGCACGCAACGAGAGTTCGGATTCCAACTCCCCCTGGCTGAACACGTGCAATTACTTCTTCAAGTGAATCTGCTGGCGGAACTCCAGTGATGGCGTTACCACCCCGGCCGAGAACTTGTAGCAGATCTTCTTGACGCCACATAACGCCTTTGGGCATACCAGTGGTTCCACCGGTGTATAGGAAAAGCATGTCGTCGTCCGACAACGGTGTTGGAGGAACAATTTCTGCAACTGATTTCGCGACGACTGTGTTGTAGTCACACGCCCACGATGGCAATGCAGTTCCTGATTCGTCAGGCACCATGTACCAACGCTTGACCTTTGGTAACGCTGGACGTACTTGAGCACACAAATCTGCAAAGACAGCATGAAAAACAACTGCTTCAGCATCTGAGTTATCGAACAAATACGTGATCTCTTCAGGACCATATCGATAGTTCGTATTGACGGGAACAAAACCAGCGAGGTACGAAGCAAAAGTGGCCTCTAGGTATTCGGGACAGTTGTAAAGATAGTGAGCAACCTTTGCTTGGCTTCCCATTCCGGCAGCCAACATGTCTGCCGCCAAAGCATTCGAGCGTTGATGAAAGTCACCCCACGAATACACAACATCACCGAACATCTGTGCTGGACGTGCAGGGTCTGCTTTCGCAATCCCCTTCCACATGACGCCGTAATTCCAAGTAACCATCTCTTTGCCCCCAATGAGTTCGATTTGCTCCTCAGAACCGTAGCAAGTCTGTTCGGTATCCCTGCCAGCGGGTTATCCCGCCTACGATTCTGGCGTGCATACGTTGTCTAAGAAGGAAATAGAAACCCTTCTCCACACATTCGACCACGACCCAGTGAATAGTCTGCGGCTAGCTGTTAGCTCAGTACTCGGATACGAGTGCCCGACATGGGAGTCGATGGTGCTGCTGTTGCCACAGCATTACACCGCTTCAGGATTGCTTGCTCGCCAAGAAATTTCGTCCATGGACGACTTGGTCAAACAGTTAGTCGAACATCGCACCTTATAAAAGTGCGAGTGCCCCATTTTCAAGGCCTTGAGTTATGTGCCGAGTCGCCATCACTTCGAACATTTTGTCGCCTCGATCCGTGCGCCCAACTATCTGTGATGCAATGACCGCCATAACGAGTCCCGAGATGGCTTCTCTTCGGTAATGATCTTTTACCCACTCGTGATCAATGTTGTGACCGTATGACTCGATGCCTGCAATGTAGAGGTCGACAAGTTCCCATTCATGTTTACGTCTGTCATCGGGCAACAGTCCCGCACCAATGAAATAGGCCAGGTCGCCTACTCCATTTCCATGCCCTGGGGTTTGCCAATCGACAACTGCACACGGAACTCCGTCAGCGGTAGTTGCGAACAGCAGATTGTCAAGTCGATAATCACCATGAGTGACGGTAAACGGTTCGTCTTTTGCAGCGACATACGCAGGAATCAAACTCTCAAGTTGATTCACAAAGTCAAGACCCTCCTGTCCTGTCTCTGCCAATATTGCGTCGGTGTAGATCCCTAAGAACCCAGGCTTCAACATCGCGTACAAACCGTGGAGCCGAGCACCATCTTCTGCATCACGTCGCTGCAACCAGTCAATGTTGAAAAGCGTCGCATCATTCCAACGAGGACCGTGCAAGCGACTCAATTCTGAAACAGCTAGTCGAGCCTCTTCAATTCCACATCCTCTAATTTGGTCTCCTTGTTCTGACGGAGACATGTCTTCAAGAACAATGGCGATATCGCCGCCTGCTTCATTCCAGTCTGCGAAGTAACAGTGCGGCTTACGAACATCAAGCGAGGACGCAACTTCGTTATAGAACTTCACTTCACGTTCGTAGTTTCGAAGACTGATACCTGTTGCTCTACTGGTCGGATCAGGAGACGCCATTTTCACAACGACTGATGATGGAACAGACGTGTCATCTGATGTCAACGCATAACGCAAGTTCATACCAACTTGGCCTTCGCCAATTCTTTTGGGGGCACTAGCAGACACTTCTGTTCCGAAGACCTCCCGCCAGAATTCAGAATTAATGCTGTCTTCGGTGTATTCCCTGTGCCCCACGGCACTTACCGTAGTCGCTTTACCCCACGCCGATAGTGTTGCAATTGCATGGTGCGCAAACTGCTCTCTCCTCGCTGGATTTTGATTCATATTGGTGTTGCAATACTTATTTTTTTCATGCTCAATCTTGGGCTATGGCAATTGAACCGCCTTGATGAAAAGAAGAATTTCAATTCCCTTCTACGCGCACACACTTCAATGCCGGTACGCACTCTTGCTCAAGCTGTTCCTGCAAAATGGAACAAGGGCACTGATGAGTGGATCCGCGTCAGCATCACTGGTTCATACGACCCATCCAAAGCCGTCACAATCATCAATCGCTCGCAAGACGGATCAGCCGGCTACGACTCAACAGTGCCGTTTACCTCAATCGACAATCGGACCATTCTTGTAAACCGCGGTTTCGTGCCACTTGCTATGCAAACCCCTTCAATACCGTCAGAGCAATTGAACATTGTCGGATACTTACGAGCTTCTCAAACTCGTTCGGCACTCGGAGCAATTGATTCCAACAGAGTAGGCAACACTGAATTTCAGCGTTTTGATGTGCCATTAATTTCTGAATATGTCGGTCGAAGTGTCGAACCAATGTTTCTGCAGTTGATAAACGAAACCCCAAAATCGGACTCCCCGTGGCCAGCCATAGTTCCGTTGCCAACACTTGATGAAGGCCCGCACTTGTCATACGCGCTGCAGTGGTTCTTTTTTTGTTTAGTGGCTCTTACCGCATGGGTGGTTGTGATTCGACGAAAAATGACGCACGTTAATGCTTCAGTTCAAGCGCAAACATCCGCCTGAACTGTTCGACAACATCAGGGCTTTTGTGCGCGGGACTTAACGTTCGATACACAGTGTCAACATTTACTGCAAGACGACCATACTCACCCCAGTTTTCAAATCCGTTGAGTGCAATATCGCGTGCGGCGTCCCATGCATCCATTCCCCCATTAAAACGTTCAGTAGCTTCGCCCTGAACAAAAGAGAGATAGTCACGAATTGCCGTAACCCCCGCCTTGTCAGTGAGAGGACCGTGCCCTGGGACGATGTGGTCAACGTCTGATGCACAGATGAGATCACAGGCAGCGATCCAATTGTCTAGGGGCCCGACCCAAACAACCGGGGTTCCGCCAATAAACAAAATGTCGCCTGTGTAGACAGTTTTTGCATCGGGAACAAAAACCAAGGTGTCGCCTTGGGTGTGGGCGGGGCCAACCTCAACAAGTTCAATTGCGCGTCCACCAACTTCGCAGTTGTATTTCCCCGTGAAGGTTGTTGTGGGAAGCATAGGAGTGATGCCATCAAATTCGAATTCTCCAAAAAAATGCCGAAACAAGTCACCTATTTCCCCAGGTGCACTATTCAAAGCAGCCAACATTGCTGGAGGCACTTCGGACATTTCATGAGCAGTTGCTTGTGAAGCGATGATGTTTGCTCCGACAACCAATTCATTTCCATAACAATGATCACCATTTGCGTGCGTGTTGACCACAGTCGTTATTGGGGCTCCGCGAGTAGCAGAAGCCATTGAATCAAGCATGCGCTGAGTGATTTTGAGATCAAACAATGTGTCGACCAATAAGGACTCTCCATCGCCGACAATTAGGCCGGCGTTCGACCAGCCCCAACCACCATCTGGCTGGAGATACGCGTGACAGCCATCACCCAATTCATGCAGTCCAAGCGTGTAACTCATTTCAATGACTCCCCTATTGTCCGCGCAATTCGCATTGCTTCAACTGCCACTGGTCCGGCAGGCGAACACGATGGCACACTGTGCAATATAGACGAATCCGCAATGTACAGATTTCCGATCCCACGTACTTTGCCGTCAGAGTCGACTATTTCATGACATGACGATGCAGCATGGGAAACGACCGACAAATTCTCAGAAATCCACTCGTCCAAATCAGCATTCTTCATTGCATCAAGAACTTCCACCGTCGTTCCAGCAGAATCAACCATCACCTGTTCAGAGATGAGAGCGAAGGATGTACTCGTTGCGGTGACTATCAATTCACGGACAGCCTCACGCATTGCGACCCTGTCCCGGATAGTTGCCAACATGTTGAAATCGTTCTGCATTGCAGTATTCGAGCGCCACACACCACCGCGAGACTCGGGGTCCATCAAAGAGACGGACAACAAACCATTTGTTACATCGTTTGCGTTAGACCGTTCATAGGCAATAGTCAGCAACTCTGCGCCTGCGGTCGATTTCGATTCGCGGACCACAGTGGCATCGAATCGCCGAGAAGCAGTTTTCTTCAACTGAATAGTGAACGTAATGGTGGGATGATTTTGTAAACCATCTCCGATACCAGACACGGCGCGTTCAAGCGAAGAGTGCAACAACAATGCAGGAGTTACAAGCGCCCCCGCGCACATCACAAACAGTGATCCCTCAACGGCTTCATTCGTTGTATGTGCAACCGTGATGACTCGTTGGGCATGTTCCAGGTATGTCACAGAGTCAGCGATTACTGTCACACGACCTTCGTCAACCAAATGCTGCACAGCACGACCAGGGTTCCAACGCCCACCGTTCCACCACAATCTGCTGAATCGGCCACCCTCTGAGAGCAAGGCAGCACCCACTTGGCCACAATCTGCTTCAGTAGCCATTCGGGTCAGGCCTGACAGAAAAGATGGCTCTTCACCTGTCAACAACAACCCGTTGATGGCACTACCGCCACCGAGAACTTGAGCCTGTACATACGGCTGATCCGAGCCACCATCGACCAAAGTTGTCTGCACATTGCGTGAAAGTGTCTCATCAGACAGAACAGTAAAGAATGCGGATTCGTCATCGTGAACACTGGATAGGCCAGGCTCAATAAGAACGATGGGGTGCGTGGTCATGGCTGCAAGCGTGGGCACAACAGTGCATCCGGCCGTACCGCCACCAATAACGACGATTGGCAATTGTGTTGTCATATTTACGATGCTGACGAATCAGGCGAAATGACGGGTTGCAACGAAGATAAATGAGCTGCATCGTTATACCGAACAAGCCTCCACTTACTTCCTTCCACATGAACAATCTCAGTGATAGAAGCGTTGAGAGTGTGAAGTTCGAATTTTCCCGTTTGATGCATCTGCAAAGTATGTCGCATGACAGCGTCAACTACTCCCCCATGGCAAGCAACAACAACTGTTCCCCCTTCATGGCGCCGCACAGTCTCTCGCAATGTGCGAATAACTCTTGTATGAAATTGTCCGACTGTTTCACCGCCTGGAAACATGACTTCATCAGGGTCTGACCAAGTTGGTGTTCCGAACTTGGCCACATACGTGTCAAATGGCATTCCATCTAGATCCGGACCTGGGTCATGTTCTCCCCAGCCAGCATCAATATCAATTGGCATGGAACCAAGAGCCGGCGCCACAATTTGAGCTGTCTCTACAGCGCGCGGAAAATTGCTGGACATCAAAACTGTTGCAGCTACATCACGGCCTGTGATCAAGCGGTCGCGCAATGCCTGTACCTGTATCCGGCCAAATTCAGTGAGCCCAGTGCAAGATCTGGATCCGCTGAGAAAGCGTTCCACAGTTGCTCGTGATTCACCGTGGCGAATCAATACGAGTCGAGTGTTTGACACGGCGACTTACGCCAGTTTCTCGACAAATGCCTCTAGTTGGCGCAAGTTACGACATTCATAGACACCGTCAGTATGTGTGCCGTATTCACCAACAATTGAGTCACCCGTATTCCAATACGAACGCGGCTCTGGGTTTAACCAGTAGACATGACGAGCCTTCTGGCGAATCTCTTTGATAACCCACGCTTGAGATGCGTGGTAGTTATTACGGGCATCACCAAGCAACAAAACAGTTGACTTCGGATTGATTTCTTTGCCGTATTTATCCCAGAAGACTTCAAAGGCATGACCGTAGTCAGAGTGTCCGTCAACCCAGATCACATCCGCTTCAGTGTTGATGCGATGAATTGCCTCTGAAATATCTTCGGTCTTCTTGAAGTACTCAGTTACTTCGTCAATTCCGTCAATGAAAACAAAGGAGCGAACTTTAGAGAATTGTCCCGAGATTGCGTACACCAGCATCAATGTGAAACGTGCGAACGCTGCAACTGATCCAGAGATGTCAGCGATAACAATCAACTCTGGTTTTGCAGGGCGCGGATACTTGAACTTTGGTTCTGCAGGTACGCCACCATAGGCAAGGCTGTGGCGAACAGTATTGCGGAAATCAAGAGGACCCTTGCGACCATGACGACGCTTACGCGCTAAACGAGCCGCAAGTTTGCGAGTCAATGGTTGAAGCGACTTCTTAAGGTTCTGCATTTCGTCACGACTTGCATGCATGAACTCAACATCTTCGGGAAGAGGCTTACGCAATGTCTTTGCCATTGCTTCAGCTCCGCGATCAGCTACTAGGCGACGACGGATCTCTGCTTCAACTTCTTGCTTGAACTTTTCAATGCGGTCGTTGTATTCGTCTTTTTCAAGACGTTCTTCCAACTTGGTGAGCTCGCCGCCCACTTCTTTCTTGCTGGCTTCCATGAGCTTGTCGAGCATGCCGTCAAGATCAAGATTGCGCAATGTGCGATACAGGTAATAGGTACCCCCGACCGGGCGGCCTGGTTCCATGCCTGCGAAACGCTGTACTGCTTGACGCGCCAACGCGCGCATCAGAGCCTGATCGCCGTTCATCAGAGCATTCATAAGAATGTTCATCAATTCTTCTGGCGTCAAAGAATCCATTCCGCCAGCGCCACCGTTGCCTTCGCCCTGCATCTGGGCGTCTTGCATTTGCTGCAACAAGTCGTCGATGCTGCCTTCCCCGTCACCATCAGTGATGGAGTACTCAGGCCCGCGCAAGCTGAAATAAACCTCAAATACTGTCTCGAACGAACGCCAGTGTGCTTGGTTCTTCACAAGAGTTGCCCCGAGTGCGTATTTAAATGCCTCGCGGTCCTCTAAAGGAATATGCGAAATGGCATGCATGGCGTCCAAGTTCTCGGTGAGACTTACTGGCAAGCCAGCATTTCTCAACTCGATGATGAACCCCGACAGAAGATCGAGCATGCGTCAGCGCCGATCTATTCAGTCGTCAGACAGCTCTTTGGCTGCCTTGGCGATGTCTGATTGGTACTTCAACAGTACGTGGAGAGTTTCCTTCGCCTGTTCAGCATTGACAGAGTCGAGTCCGAGCAACACGAGGGTGCGTGCCCAGTCGATTGTCTCGCTGACAGAAGGAGCCTTCTTCAAGTCGATCTGGCGGATACTGCGAACGATGCGTGCGATTTGGTCTGCAAGCATTTCGGTAACACCAGGAACCTTTGTAAGAACAATTTCCTTTTCGCGTTCCATCTGGGGGTAATCAACGTGGAGGAACAAGCAACGACGCTTGAGAGCTTCTGACAATTCACGAGTGTTGTTTGATGTCAAGAACACCAGAGGAATCTGAGTTGCAGTAATTGTTCCAAGTTCAGGAATTGATACTTGGTATTCAGAAAGAATTTCCAACAGCAACGCTTCTGTTTCAACTTCTACGCGGTCAACTTCGTCAATCAAAAGAACAACTGGCTCTTTGGATGTGATCGCCTCAAGAAGAGGGCGAGTAAGAAGGAATTCTGAACCGAAAATATCGTCGTGAATATCGCTCCACGCATCAGAGTTACGGTCAGCCTGAATACGAAGCAACTGCTTCTTGTAGTTCCACTCGTAGAGCGCCTTCGATTCGTCGAGTCCCTCGTAGCACTGCAAACGAATCAACTTGGCACCGATTAACTCAGCGACGCTCTTAGCCAATTGGGTCTTACCGGTACCGGCTGGACCTTCTACAAGAATTGGCTTGCCGAGACGCTCAGCCAGGAATACAACTCCGGCAATCCCGTCGTCTGCGAGGTAATTGACGTCCTTAAGGCCGTCGCGGACAGATTGAACAGATTCGAAGCGGTTATCCATAAGTCTTCCAATCTAGTGGGGGGTGCTCGAATTGAAGGCATTGGGCAAAAGGGTTGTGTACCCCATTCCACCTAGCCGCAGGACCTAACCTTCCAGTCATGTTCAAGGACACGCTCATAGTCGCAATCGGGACTGCCATGTCTCGCCTCACGGGGCTACTGAGGGTCGTCGTGTTCGGAATCATCATTGGGCAAACGGCGCTCGCCGATGCCTTCGATGGTGCGAACAATTCCCCCAACTCGATTTACGAACTTCTTGTCGGTGGCCTTCTTGCCGCAAGCCTGGTTCCACTGTTCACACGTTTCGCCGAGGACGACGACGATGAAGCCACGAACGCCGTGGTCTCTGTCTCGCTCATTGTTCTTGCAATAGCTACTGCAGCTGCCGTGGCAGCTGCGCCCCTGATCTTTCGTTTGTTTTCTCTACAGGTCAGCCCGCTTGTTGACCCTGAGCAGTTCCGCCACGTGGGCACGGTCATGTCGAGAATTTTTCTCATTCAGATTTTCTTCTATGGACTGACGGCGATCGGTTCAGCACTTCTGAATTCACGTCGACACTTTTTTGCCGCCGCCTGGAGCCCTGTGCTTTCAAACGTCATCACCATCACAATGCTGCTCATCATCCCGTTCACTCGTGATGGAACGCCCGGCCTACAAACCGTTCTCACTGATCACACGTTCTTCTGGCTGTTCACCATGTCCGCCACTGCTGGTGTCATGGCCATGGGATTAGTGCTCATTCCCGCATTAAAGCGCGCGAATATCACGATTCGCTTTACGCCCAACTTTGGCCATCCGGCCGTTCGCACCATGATCAAGTTGTCCTCGTGGACATTTGGATACGTCGTGACAAACCAAGTGGCCTTGGTTGTCATTAAAAACCTTGCAGAACCAGGTAGCGGAAATCAGGACGCGTATAGCAAGGCCTTCACATTCTTTATGTTGCCCCACGGCCTTCTTGCAATTTCTATTGCCACAACATTCGTACCGGAACTTGTTCGACGGGTACGTGCTGGCGACAAAGCCGGTTTCAAATCATGGCTTACTTCAGGAGTACGCTGGATCAGCATTTTGACAATTCCTGCATCGGTCGCAATTGTCATTCTGGCAAACCCCATCATCAGCACAATTTTGGAGCATGGCCACTTCAACTCCATCGCTTCACACAACACAGCACGTGCTCTCGCTGGGTTCTCTATTGGCTTAGCCGGATTCTCGGTCTATATTTTCTGCCTCCGTGGCTTCTACGCACACGAAGACACGCGCACTCCGTTCTTTGTCAACTTGTTTGAAAACGCTCTGAATATTGTTTTGGCATTGTTCCTCGTCAAGCGACATGGCGTTCTCGGTTTAGGACTCTCCTTCGGAATCGCCTACCTGGTTTCGTCAGTTGTTGTCTTGTACCTATTGCATAAGAAGTACGAAGCCGTTCAATGGCTCAGTCTTCTTTCACTGATTTGGCGAGCAACCGTTGGTAGTGCAGTCATGGGCATTGCAGTCTGGGGTCTTGAATACGTCCTGCATCCACGTTCCGGCATGTCTCAATTAGCTGAATTGTTCCTGTGCATTGGTGGAGGTCTCGTTGTCTACATCGTTGCCTTGTACGCGTTGCGTGTACCTGAAATGCGCAACTTGGCTTCAGTCATGCCAACACGCGGCACAGATCACGAAACCACGCTGTAGGTAGTTATTGGTTCGTAAGAACCACGAGGTCATCACGATGCACGGTCTCAACTACTGCAAGGTCAATAAGGTCAGCCGTACGCTTGCCCATGCTTGA
>Ga0114975_10002360_pt1 | contig 12935 bp, 12 predicted proteins | sample S_130626_EF_Meta_FD_87031 | JGI IMG/M metagenome (GOLD analysis project Ga0114975, IMG submission 87031) | Freshwater microbial communities from Lake Simoncouche, Canada to study carbon cycling - S_130626_EF_MetaG | ecosystem: Environmental > Aquatic > Freshwater > Lake | place: Lake...
GCGTTTGTTGCCGTCAAACGGGCCCGTCCCAGAATATCCCCGAACCCTTTTTTCATGGCCCAATTGCAAGCGTACGAAACGAAGACCCGTCCGTCCGAGCTATAAGGACAGGAACCCCTTTTGACCAGTATTTAGGGCGATAGTATATAGGACAATATGGGGGCCAAATTGAACGAAACACGCCGAAAGAACAAAGTCGGATCGGGGCGCGGAGGCGCGCCCGCAAAGCAGCGGCGGGGGACCAAGAGCGCTACGGTCAAAAAGGGGTCGGAGGCCGAGGCCGAGGGGGAGGCAAAAGAGGGCTCGGATGCCCCGGGTTCGCCGGACAGATGCGGTATCTGCCTGGAGGACTTGGTCAAGGTCAGCGAGAACAAGAAGACCAAATGCGGGCACCGGTTTCACCGCAAGTGCTTGGATATGTACTGTGTCTCGCGTAAAATGCAGGGTCTGCCGCCCCTCTGTCCGTTTTGCAGCAAGGACATCAAGAAAGACTGTGAGGCCGTGCAGCCGGGTCAAAACATGAGTAGCCCGCGCATCCGGGACATTTTATTTTACGGGAATTTTGACAGATTCCGCCCTGGCTACCAAGAGGACGAGTTAAACCGAGAGATAAAACGGGAGATTTTGCAGGAGTTGCAATACCCCAGACGGTTCAAATACGAGAAATGGAACGAGATTAAGACGTTCACCGACGCGTGTAAAGCGGCCATCAACTGCGACGAAGTCCGCGGTATGGTCTTGAGAAAATACGGTCGGGAGCCCTGAATGTATGGTTGTTACCTTATCGCGGGTAACAACCATGAATCTAGTAGAAACACGTCTCGGGGGGCGGGTTATTTTTCACCCCGATGTAGCCGATGGCCCATCCGATGACCATGAGAATAACCACGGAATTGAGGGACACCGCATCGGCCCCGGGTATCAATGTCGCGGACCAGACAATGAGCACCGTGAGCCAGTACAGGATATTGAACAGCAGCGAGATGCCGCGGACTTTGCCGAGACCCAAGAAATTCTGGGGTTTGCGCAGATATTCGGTAAACGTGGCCGTCCCGCTGTAGTTGAACCCGTGTTTGAGCACCGTACACATCACAAAGAAGTAGAGAAAGGGGGTGCCAAAATAAATAATCAGAAACACGATGAAATAAAAAATCATGCCGACGAGCGAATTATTTGGTACCAGTACCTGCTGCTGCGAGGTCAAATACACCAATTCCTGTTCGGATTCGTCCGCGGGGATCATCGTGCATTCTTGGTAAGTGACGTCGGGCGAGTCCAAGATGGGTACCTGCAACATCATACTCGGTCCGACCGTGGGACTGGGGCAATGTCCCGAAGCGTTGCCGCCGGTCACCACATTGAGGACCCCCGTGCCGAATTTCTGCACCCCGGAATAGAGTTGGTTGATGCCGTAACTGACATCGGCCACGCCCACGGTATAAATCTGTCCCAAGAAATCGTAGCCGACGGCCTGGGCCCGGCCTGTGTTAAAGGCCACGGTGGCCGAATCGTAGCACATGCCGTCCAAATTGTACGCAATGCTGGCGGGGTCAAAGCCGTTGCCGACCATGGCCGCATTCCAGTAATTGTACTGAGGATGGAGGATGACGCCCAGTTGGAGCAAGTAGTTGAGGAAATTCTGTTCGCCGCCCCAGAACGTGTCCACATAGGATTGGTAGCAATCTTGGTTGGAGAGTCCTAAATAGGGATTGAGGCCGTCGTTGTCTTTGCGGTATTGGAAGATCTCGTTGACGAAATCCTGCAGGGCCGCGCGGTTGCTGATGTTGGCCTGGAGCGCCATATCAAATACCTTGCAGCGGGAGTCGGAGCTCACGGTGGCGCCGGCGACCTGCTGCACCGGGTTACCCGAGTAGGAGGACCGGACCCGAGGCAAGTTGGACAGGTCCGGGGGGGTTTGGCCCGAACCCGTGGACGCGCACTGGGTGGTGGTGGCACCGTATCCATGGGGGTTGCCGTTGGTGTCCAGAGAAATCATGTTGGAGAGGGCGGTGGCGCCTTCCGTGAACCCCTCCACGGCGGCCTTGGCCTTGGCCTTGGCCGCGGCAGGCAGGATACGCGGCAGAACAGGGATGGTGCCGGGATAATACAACACCATGCACGGTTGGCCGTCGTGTTCCGTTTCCAAGAGGCGGGGTGGTCCGATCACATAGTCGTCCATGCTCACATAGCACGGTTTAGACTGATAGGCCCGTTTCATGCTGTCGTTGGCTTGGAAGAGCTGCTGCAGCTGCTGCAGTTGGGTGGACTCTTGGACCATGCTACCTTGGGGGGCCGGGGACAACATGAAGCAACTGTAGAGAACGGGACCGTTGGTGAGGGGGCGGTGGGTAATAACCAAGGCGCCGCTGGCGCCTCCGGCGCCGCCGCCCGCCAAAAACGGAAACGCCGCCATGGATGCCGCGGTAGGACACAACGTCAGTTCCTGAGCCTGATAATTTAGCACCAATTTGCCATGGTGCGACGTGCGTTCCGGATGATACACAATGTTGGGGTCATTGACGCGTCCTTGGTAATTGTAGGTGATGGTATCACCACGCTTGGATTCATGGCAAGCCATAGGATAATAATGGGTGCGGATCCCCCCGGCCGCCTGGGGCCGGGGTCGGCCGGAATCTACCATGACAAACAGGGCGGGTTCCATGCCCTGGTTCTACTATATCTTACGGCGATAGATTGACGACGGGTTCGCCACGCCTAAACCACATAAACATGCGGTGATGTATGATCCTATACATTCATTGGGGACCATGCCCGAGGTCATTCACGAGATTGCCGACATGGCCGACTTTAAGCGTTTGTTGCAAGAGAACCCGGGCCTCCTCATCATCAAATTCGGCGCGGAATGGTGCGTCCCCTGCAAGAAAATCAAGGACGTAGTGGACGCCCGGTTCCAGGCCATGCCGGAGACGGTCCAGTGTGTGTCGGTGGACGTGGACGAGAGTTTTGAGGTGTACGCCTACTTGATGAAGAAGAAAATGGTGGCCGGGGTGCCGGCGATGCTGATGTACCGCCGCGGAAATGAAACCTTTGTATGTGACGACAGCGTTACAGGTGCCAACCTGACCGAAATTGACGCTTTTTTTGGACGGTGCCTGGCGGAGGCGGCGGAGGCGAAGTAAGACGGGGTCGGACATGGGCATACGAGGCGACGAAAGTGTCTTTCACGGCCCGCCTCTGGAACGCGCGTTCCTGGGCGCTATGCCACCAAACCCCGGCGGTGAATACGGCTACTGTGTAGTAAAATAAGATCATGCCTATGCGAATGGTCTTATTTATGAATTTGTCTTTACGTGGGTGGGGAGGAAGCGGTGGTACCCATTTAGGCGCTGCCGTAGACGTTGCCGTAGTTGTGGACCCGGGCCAGCCATTTCTCTTTAATAGGCTGCGACACCGTGGTATAAAAGTGGCGCTCGTATTCCTCGGGTGACGAATAGTACAGCGCCCCGTACTGGTCCCCGGTCACCTCGGGCAACGACAACCCCACCTTGAAATAATTGCCCTCCTCTTGGCGGCCCACCACCGTGGTCTCGCGGATACCACTGATGGCGTTGCGGATGTGGGTGCCCGGGGCATACCGCGTCAAGTAAAACTCCACCGGCACCCGCTTGCCGCGCACCTGTTGGAAAATGCGGCGATGACCGCGGTCCGAACCGACAAAGGTGTTCCCATTGGTACGCGAAGTATAGGGGCGTCCTCCTCGCGTCATTTTCCCTTTGCGGTCACTGTACACCGATTCTTCGTCTTGGTACGAATACGGTACAAACGAATACACGGAACCGGTTTCGGCGGCGTCCAGGTAATCGCCCGCCGTGGTGGGCGCGCCGTTGCTCTCCATCAGAGGTTCCTCCAACATGTTATTTAGGAATAATGTGGTCTACCGGTAAACGGTGGGTGGAATGGGTGGGTCCGGGTATTGAACGTCTACCTTGTTATCGTCGCAACGCTTTATGTGGGTTTTCATGTTCACCTCGGTTTCGCGCTATAGTATAACTGAGTCATGGACCCCCGACTGACGGTAAATGTGAAAGAAGTGCCCCTCTTGGGCATGATAGGATGGATACTGAGTATCTTGGTACGCATCGCCGAGATCATCATAGACGGCGTGTTGTGGGTCGTGGATAGGGCCGTCTATTTCATAGAGGGGGTTTACGGGTTCCTCATCAACGGCGTCCAGGCCACGTTTCCACTGTCACTGGGGTTTGTCTTGGTGTTTTGGTTCATGGCGTTCATGGCATTCTCCTTGGTCATGTTTTTCGTGCATAGCGTGCTGGGCATGTCGTTGATTCCTCTGACGGGGGACGGGGTCAATTATCCGGATCGGGCGACCGAAGTGATGGTGAAATCCATTCAAGGATGGATGCTGTTTTTGTTTGTGATGGCGTTGGTATGCGCCTTGCACGTCTAAAGGCGGCCGCGGCCTTTTCTTGAGGGGTTTTCCTAAAGATCCCTGGAGGGGGGGTCCAAGAATGGGGACAGAAGGGCAACGAAATGTATGTGATCCTATACATCTCGTTGGGGGAAGGGGGTCCAAGGGTTTACAACGGCCCCCTTCTTGGTCCGTTTTCCTAAAGATCCCTGGAAGGGTCCAACATGCCAACGAATATATGTGATCCTATACGTCTCGTTGGGGGTTGTAACAATTGTCAACGCCCCCCCCTTCTTGGTCCGTTTTCCTAAAGATCCCTGGAAGGGGCGGGGCGGGGTCGGCATCCTATACCTCTCGTTGGAATGGGTTCCACACTAAAGGACATAAACCCATCGGGTGATAACAGGTAACTTGGTCTGATTGGTGGGTTGAAAGTAAAAATCATGGCCGTTTGGATAGATCACCTAAATGCCCCCTTCCCCGCGCCCATAGAAGGATATTTGGAATGGCACAGCTCAGACGACCTGTCTGACACGTTGCGCCCTCGTACTTGGCCCGCGGGGGTGACCACCTTTGGCACGGTACATTTGGAGGTACCCGAGGTGCCGATGTCGTCCACCCCTTTAGCCATCCTTGTCAGCCTGGATCGTTCGGGGTCCATGACCGACGTATGTGGCGACGGTCGCACCAAGCTGGAACACATCCAACATGTCTTGAAAAACCTCTGTGCCATGGTGGCTAAATATACGTCGTCCGGGGCCGTCTCGGTACGCATCTGTTTCTTGGTATTCTCCCACGATGTCACCAATATTTTACAAGAGAGATATACGGCGCTGGGTTCGGTAGACGCGGGAGGCGGCGCGGCCGGGGCCGAGGCTGGTCCAATTACTTTAGACGACGGCTTCGTGGACATTGTCCCGGAACATCTGCCGGCGATTTACGACGCCCTGGACCACATTGATGCGTGGGGACTCACCAACCTGGAAAAATCCTTCAAATACGTGCATACCAAGATGGAAACGTACCGGGCCAGCCATCCCGGCCATCGCGTCGTCCATATTCAGATGACGGACGGCGAGGCGACGGCGGGGAAAAAGACCCCGGCCGAACTCCAAGCGTGGGTGGACCCCACCGACCAACATATTTTCGTGGGGGTCGGCGATGACCACGACAGCATGTTGCTCAATTACCTGGCGGACCGGTCCCCTTTAGGCGAATACCGGTTCATGGACCAGTTGGAGAAATCCGGGTGGATTTGCGGGGAGATCCTCTACAATCTCTTGTACCCGTTTCCTCGGAACGCCGACATATTGCATCTCCGGATGACCGAGGGGATGCGCGTGTACGATTGGCGTACCAATGCGTGGACGACCGAATTGGTTCTGCCCCTTTTAGCCGGAAAGATGGAGAAGGATTATCACCTATGCATGGAAACGGGGGGCGTAGACGGGGAGGCCGCCGTGTACATATGCAATGCGGACGGAACGCTGGTGAACATTCTGACGGCGTTGCCGCCCTTGGTAGACGTCGTCACAGGGGAACGTGTACCCACCGACTTGACTAAATATTTGTTGAGACAACGTACCCAAGAATGTTTGTACCGAGTCAAAACCTACGAGACGGCGGTACGGGACCGACCTCGTCCGGGTCGGCGAATGGGTCCGAACCGCGGAGACGACGGTACGACAGAGGGCGCTACGACAGAGGACGCTACGACAGAGGGCGCGATCGCGGTGCGGGGTCCGGATATTGCGACGCTCCATGCGGAATTGGCCCAACTTTACCGCGAGTTGGAACTCAGCAAGGAAGTAGCCACCGAGGACGCCGACGTGGACTTTATTCAAGTCTTGATGGACGATGTGCGGGTCACCCAGGGAACTTTAGGCACCTTCCGGGGTCATATGTACACATCCTCGCGAATGACATCCCAGGGAAACCAACACTCGTATACGCCTACGGGGGCTACGAATGCCTGCACTGGTACGATGCCTGTAGACTGGTATACGAGGAACACGACCACTTATACGAATTCGTCAGTGTTTAGCATGATGACGGAGGTCGCCGGAGGTGAACCTTACGCAGTCAAGTGAAAATCACCACATAAAAACACGTGCATTATCCTATACACAGGGATTGCTGTAGGATGCCGTCCAAGAATCAAAAAAAAGCGAAGAAGGCGGCGGCGGCCGCCGCCGCCGGCGGGGCCGGGACCGAGGGCCCGCACCCCATCGTCCCCGAGAATTTTCAAAAGATGATATCTGACATGTGCGCCGACTTGTCCACCACGTTTCCGGAGTACGCGGCGTCTTGGTCGGCATGGACGGCGGCAGCACTGGATGCCCTCGCACCGGAGGAACGCGAGCAACAGGTCCGGCGGCTTTTCCAGCACTGCACGGCGGTGTTTCCGGAGCGGTTTTTTGACATCCTGTACAAGAACGCCGACATTTTCGCACCGGGGAGCACCGCGAACACGGAGTTCCTGCCGGGCGTGGATTTCAAGACGCTCTTTCAATGCGAGGGGGTCAGTGAGAATACCTGCAACGTGTTGTGGAATTATTTGCAGTTGATTCTGTTTACCATTGTCGGCAGTGTCAACGACCGGTCACGGTTCGGCGACTCCAAGAACCTGTTTGAGGGTATTGACGAATCGGACCTCTTGGAGAAACTCACGGAGACCATGAAGAGCATGACGGATTTCTTCCAAGGCATGGCGCCCGAGGGCCCTGATACCGGGGACGCAGCCGACACCGAAGGCAAGCCGTCCGACCGCGAGGAGATACCGATCCCGCCGCCCCCGAATTTCCCTAAAATGCCCAATTTAGAGGAATTGCACAACCACCTGAAGGGCCTGTTTGACGGCAAAATCGGGGCCATGGCCAAGGAACTGGCGGAAGAGATTTCGGGCGACCTGTCCAGTATTTTAGGCGAAGACGCCAAGGACATCCGGTCCACGAAGGACATGTTGCAGAAGCTGATGAAGAACCCCGCCAAGATCAGCCAGCTCATCCAGACCATTGGCGAGAAACTGAAGAAGAAGATGAGCAGCGGCGAGGTGTCCCAAGAGGAGCTGATGAAGGAGGCGACGGACCTCCTCAACCGCATGAAGAGCATGGGCGGCGACATGGGGGCTTTCAAGGACATGTTTAAGAACATGGGAATGCCCATGCCGAAGAACGCGCGCATGGACATGAATGCCCTGAACCGGATGACGCAGCAGCAGAGCATGCGTGAACGGTTGAAGGCGCGCATGATGCAGAAGAAGATGGCGGAGGCCGAGGCCGCATTGAAGGCGGCCGCTACCCAGGGTCAGACCGGTGGTAATGGGGCCAATCCGAACCTTTCTTTAGAAGAATTGTCGCGTTCCTTGGGTCTGGACCTGAACGAGACGGTGGGCGCCACCGCGCCGAAGCCGTCTACCGGCAAGAAGAACAAGAAGCGGTAACGGTGTAAAAACATCCTAATCACATTAGTTGCGATCGGCAACTGCCAAAGCCCAATGACAGGTATAGGATCCTATACATGTCATTCATTTAGCGCAGCTCACCTTCGGTTTAGCGCAGCTCACCTTCGGTTTATGCCTGGACAGGCAGTTTAGACATCAATGTGTCGTTCGCCGGGCACGCCACTTCCATCTGTTTGAATTCAAAGCAGGTATCGGTACCATCTTTGTATTGGATCTTTTTCAAATTCTCCGGGGTGGGATACACGTAAATCTTACGGGTTTCTCCCTGGTTGAACATGTAGACGGCGAGCAGACCAAACAGGAAACTCAGGGCAAACACCGGAATACTGACGTACTTGGTGATTCGCATAGACCGGAACGTAAGGAACGTAAGGAACGTAAGTGACGTAAAGGGCGTATATAGTACGCGGTCACAATTGGACGCCAGAGACGTCGTATTCAATACTGTAGGTAATGTCCAGGTCCATGTTGGTGAATCCGGGCGGCGGGGAAGACGACATGGCAATCGTGGAGAGCCATTGACGCAACAGGTTGTCGGCCGCACTCGCACTCGCACTAGCGTTCGCGTTAGCGGTATCATGGAGAGAAAACGTCGGCGGCAGGGTCAAGGTCGGTTCCGTTGCGGAACGGGAACGATTGCGCGGTGGGGTTTCTGCGGCTGCGACGGCTGCGACGGCCGCGGCACCGTCAGTACCTGACCCGACGTCGGAAAACGAGGCATCCCACAGGTTGTACCGGCACACGGGGCAACGCGAGTCGCGTAGAAACCAGCGGTAGAGCGGGGCTGCATGGAACACATGATTGCAATGCCGTATATGCGTCACCAAATCGCCTTCGTGGAAATTCTCCAAGGAAATCGGACATACCGACGGTTCGGCCTCGGACACTTGGGTAAGGGCTGCATTATAAATCCGGTTGACCGTGGTACGACGGATTTGTTCTTGGGTCAACATCGGTTGGGCTAAAGCCGGTCCAGGTGCCGGTACCCGGACCGGGGGGCGCAACGGAGCCGCCGTACGGTACCCGGCCGGGAGGTCTTGGAAAAGCGTCACCGTGCGCCCGACCCGGGGGCGCACCGCCGCTGAGGGAGCGGTCATGCCCATTCGCACGGGCCCCCATATGGGCGCAGGGTTGGCCCCGGATCCGGCTCCGACCGGGGCCGTGGCCGGGGGTCGGGTGTCGCTGCGCTGAATATCGTGCAAAGTGTCTAAACAGTCACGCATGATTTCGTTGTATTCGTGCATAGTGCGGCTATAGGGGTACACCAAGTTATCTAAAAAAATGGCCTGGGTGCGGTGCGACCGGTGTTCGCGGTTCAGGTAATCCATGATATAGGAAATGGTACGCTGATACTCCATGATGTTGGTATGGTACAGTTGTATCAGTTGATTATAACTATGGAGGAATGACCGCGTGATGCCCGTGGTGCCTTCTCTAGAATAGTCGCGTGGGACATCGCGTGATAAAAACGGCGGTTCCATATAGAATCCCGATGTATCTTCATGACCCGATTCAGAACCCGGTGCCGCCGGCATAGACTGCAACAGATCTTGCAACCATTGTCCCAAGATTGCGTCGGTAGATGCCATGGCCTTTGTTACCGCACTGTACTTATTATACGGTGCCGTAAATAACTCATGCTATGAACGCCGCGGTTGACGACGGCGGGTACGTCGGCTAGGCTGTGCTGGCGCTTTTGCCGGCGCTTTTGCTGGCGCTAATCCCGCCCCCTTTTGCAACTGAATGAACACTTCCCGGCATTCGCCGTCCAGGTTGCGGAGAATGGCCTCTTTAGCGCCACTCGCTTTGATTTCCAGGATCATTTGGAGGACCCGTCGCTCTAAATGGGTCTTCACAACGGGGTCTTCTTCGGCGGTGCGTACCACGGAATCTATGATACGGTCAATCATGACCGGGGCAGTCTTGACAAACAGTTCGGCGAACCCGTTGGTCAGGCATTTTTTTAAATCGTCGGACAGGGGGGCCAAACTGGTGCCAATGGTTCCGATGATGGGTGCCCAGTTGAGTTCACGATCCGGGATCATGCTACCTGCAAATAAACCTTCTTCTAAAGGGGAAAGACCACTGGAAAACGTCTTGATGTTGGATATCGGCGGTCGTTGCGGTATAGCGGCAGCAGAAGCAGCAGAAGGCGTCGTGGACCCGGAAGGATCCGACGGATTCGGACCAGAGGGACCAGAAGGACCAGAGGGACCAGAAGGGCCAGGACCAAGACCACCTGAACCAAGACCACCTGAAGAAGGTGGCGTGAGTGCGGGTGCAGGTGCGGGTGCAGGGGCAGAAGACAGCCGTCGTTTCAAATCGTCGTATCCGCCCACCAATTGGCCGCCCATGAAACACCGTGGGTAGGTTCGGACTTGGTCATTTTTTCCGGCAATGTAGTTGACCAGGGTGGCCGCGACGTCGTCCCATACCGTATTCACCGAGAGACCGTACTGGGTCGCCAACCGCTTGGCTTCGTTGCACCACGGACAGGAGAACCGGGTAGGACATACGATCAGGACTTCATTGGGCAGGGTCCGATTCTGGACCAATTGTGTTTCAAAATTATTTACGAGACTGTTGACCGCCATCACATACTACTGTATTTTGTGATATTTTTTGCGCGTATAGGCACGCCCCCCGTCACCGCCTCTTATTACCGGGGGACCGGCCCGCGGTTGGCAGCCGTCGCCAAAATGACGACGAATGTCCACCCGAAGTTGCGGCGACGGGTCTTTGAGAATATGCGTCATGATATTGCCGATTTGCTTGTCCACCGTCTTGGTAATCTCCGGATTGAGTATTTTAGTAGCCCCTAGTAATGAGGTAGACGAAGTAGCCCCTGGTAAAGGTGGTGACGCCGTTTCGCTGATGTTGGTGACAAACAACGATTTCCTTAAAGTGGTGTGGACATCGTTGACACAGGTGATGGCTACCCCCTTGAACAGATTGGCGACGCCTTCACACAGACACTTTTTGATCGCAATGTACTGGGTATCAAAGAGGGTCCGAAACGGTACCTTGGTCGGTTCCGTGTTGGCCCCGGCGTTGCCCAATTTCTGAAGAAAAGCGGACACCCCGCTCTGCTGGCCCTGGCCCTGGCCTTGGCCTTGACCTTGTCCTTGACCTTGACCCTGGCCTCGGCCCGGGCCTCCGGCTTGTCCTTGGCCCCGGCCCGCGGGAGACCCTACTGCTGCTGACTGACCACGACCCGCAGAGGGAGAACGACCAAAACCTGAACTCGGCGCCGCCATGGACCCGGCCCCACGACCCATAGACATAGTAGAAGCCCCTTTCATTGGTCACCTGGGGAAGATCATATACAATCCTTGGACATTTCATTCCTATGCGGATGGGCGAAGGTATTTCGTGAATAACTGACCGGGGTTTTCCCGCTCGCGGTTCGCCGCCGCCCGTTGTTGAGGAGTGAGGGGGGTAGTTGGGTACACGATTTTACCCGTGGACAAGGCGGTGGTGCCGCCGGGGGCGGTTGAGGGAATGGCACACCCTCCGCTCAAGTATCGCACGAATTCGGCCTTGGTGCTGGGGGCGTCAAAGGCAACATTGATAATGTCAATGACCAATTTACGGTTGAGATCGCGAATGACGGGGTCTTCGCGAATCATACCTTCAATGCTGGTCATCGTCACGGCCCGGATGCTGGACCATTGGTCCACGAACATCCGCTGGTAGGCGTTGCAAATAAACTGTTTGAGCTGGTCGGGGGAATCCATGTAGTCTATTTCTACCAGAGGGGTGAGGGGCGCCGAGGTCGGGGTCGGGGCTGGGGCTGGGGCCGGGGTCGGGGCTGGGACGGGTCTTGGTGCCGTAGGTGCGGGTGCGGGTCCATCCCCCCCTCGGAAAAAGGGCGTCCCGGGTTCGCCCACGGGTACCGCCGTTTCCGGGATATAACAGGGTCCCCGCAAATGTTTCAGAACCATGGACTGGGTTTCGGGACTCTCCAGGAGTCGCCGAATGACACTCCGCAGACCGGGGATCACATATTCTTGGACGATGTTGGTCTCTTGCAACATCCGTCGCACGGTATTCACGATGACCTCTTTCAGTTTCTGGCCGTGTTGCTGGAACATCCGGGAAAATTCGTTGCAGAAATACAGGTGGATTTGGTAGGCCAATTCTTTGAACATGTCGCCAATGAGCGACGAATTGGTCCCGTTCAACAGATTGTCGGTCGGATGCATCCGTTCCTTCAAAGCTTCGTGCATTCCCTCGTAGGCCCCCATCACCCGAATCGCCCCGGAAAAGGGGTCATTGCCTTGGACATTACTCAGCATCTTGGGGAGGTTCTTCTTCAGATCCTCGGGCCGCGAATGTTTGATGACTTCGGTCGCCACGTTAATTCCTTGGGCCGTCGCATTTTCGGCATCCGTGAAGGCTTGTATACCTTGTTGCACTGCTTGCATGGTTTGCTGGGCCGCAGCGGCACCGGCCATAAATTGCGCCATGATACTCGGGTTATAGTATGTCGGCAAAAATTGATTCGCTGCGTTTGAACCATGGTCAAAGTATCATCCCGTGATTATATTTTACGACGGTCAACCGTACCGTGCGCGTTACTTCCTAAACCTGTATGAACGTGACCGGTAAAAAAACCAAGAAGAATCAGCGCCAATTGTCGTTCACGGAAAAGACCCGCCTATGGGAAATATTTGATCAAGACGTCAAGACCGCGGAGGAAGAGCCTGAGGTGACCAGCCCCGGAGAAACCAAAGGTCCGAAGGCAACTGAGGCAACGGAGTCAACCAAAGAACCGGAGGCACCGACCGAGACCGCGGCGGAACCTCATTTCCACCGATGCCAGGCATGTCAGAATGTGCTTACCATCACGGAAGACGGATTCCCCACCTGCACCAATTCCCTTTGCAGCATTATTTATAAAAACGTGCTGGACTATTCCCCCGAATGGCGCTATTACGGGGCCGGCGATGGCGCGGCCGACCCGACCCGCTGCGGTAATCCCATCAACCCCCTGTTGGTAGAATCGTCGTTTGGATGCAAGATTTTAGGCAACAGTCGGTCCTCGTACGAAATGAAGAAAATCCGCAAATGGACCGAATGGCA
>Ga0114975_10002362_pt1 | contig 12932 bp, 26 predicted proteins | sample S_130626_EF_Meta_FD_87031 | JGI IMG/M metagenome (GOLD analysis project Ga0114975, IMG submission 87031) | Freshwater microbial communities from Lake Simoncouche, Canada to study carbon cycling - S_130626_EF_MetaG | ecosystem: Environmental > Aquatic > Freshwater > Lake | place: Lake...
ATCCATCATCATCTCTAAGCCAAAATGCTTTTTGTCCACCTACGGCAACACTACCTGCAACTGTAAGTAATTGTGTTGGACTACTTGTTCCAATACCAAAATTTCCACTTGGCAAAATTGTTGCCAATGGATTTACTGTTGTAGTTCCAGTGCCTAATAATATTCTACCAGTAGTATTTGTACCTATACACATATCTCCACTTACACTTGTTTGAATAAAATTATTTGCAACTGATGCCATACCAACAAATCCAATAATACTAGGCGTGGCACTAAGATCACTATATAATCTTAAAGATGGAGATGTACCATATACCCATAATTGTTGATCTGCTGTGCCAGTAGTTCTAATACCACCATTAAAAGTTGCATTATTTGTTGTACTGTTAATACTTAAAGCATTTGCAGCTAAACCAATATTATATACATTAAAATCATTTGCACCAGCATTGTAAACATTACCAATTCTCCATTTACCTACACCACCATTTAAAAATCCAATATTTGAATTATTTGTACTAGTTGCATTTAATTGTATTAATTGTCCAATAGTTCCGTTATGTATATCTAAAGGAGCAGTTGGGATACCAGTATTTCCAAGTCCTAAATATTTGTTTGTATTATCCCAAAAGAAATTTGTATTGTCTTGACTTAATATCCCACCAGTACCAGCAAATACAACACTACCAGCAGTTAAAGCAGCACTTGATAAGCCAACAGTACCACTAGCGTCTGGAAATTGCACAGTTCTATTTTGAGTAGCATTTGTACCGAACAATTCTACATAATTTGTAGATATAGTACCAGTACCGTATAATCTAACTACCGGAGTTAATAATCTATTAACGCTAGTATCATAAATCATTGTGATAGGATTAGCACTTACACCACTAGAATCAAAATTTAAAGTGCTTCCTGTAATACTTATACCTTTTGTAGTAGTTTTACCATTTGTAGTTACTTGCTCCAAAGTACCAGTAGTACCAGCACCAGCGTCCGCAATTAGCGTCCACGCAGTACCAGTATCCTCGTAAATTGCTCCAGTATCCGTTGAAATAAATACCCTACCCGCAAAACCAAAAGCTGGACGATTAGCAAATATATCGCTAAAAAAAGCTGGAGTGCCTCTTTGGTTTAATATGCTTAAATCTACTCCTAGTGCCATTTTATTATGAGTTTACGTTTAAATATCGTTTTTTTACTACCACTACGTTATTACCAGTAGTGCTAGTACCAAAGCTCACGAAAAATCTTTGTTTTGTGTTTTCACCAGTATTACCGCTTACCTCAAATTGTTGATTAGGTTGCAATGTTATACTTTCAATTTTAACTACGCTAGTGCCATAATTGATAAATACAAATCCGTTACAATTATCGCCACCAACGTATTGACTTACGTCAACTGTATAAAAATCCACCTCGTAATTTAATAAGTTTACATTTACATTGCTCATATTATATAGTATTAGGTACGTTTCCGAATTTTTTTAATTTACCAATAGCAAACTTTACGTTATAATCAGCACTAGCGACAGTAGGGGTATTCATACTAGTATCGGGCGCTACTGCGCTTGTACTTGCATCTACTGGCTTTTTTTTATTTTGATAATACCAGTATATTCCGTAACCTACTAAGGCTAAAAGCCATAAATTTTTACTTTTCATTGTGTTTATTTTATTCTACTGGCTCAATATTCATATTAAATACTGGCTCCATAAGAGTTTTGTTATCGTAGTTAGGTTGCCATACTGTATTAAACATATCCGTTACTGGAGTAAATTCTGCATCTTGTACTGGCTGATCCATTATAGGAGCAACGTAAATAGGTTGCTCGTAAATTGGTTGCGTACTAGTTTGATCTACTTCGCTTTTGCTATATACTGGCGCTTTATACATTTGATCGTCTAATATTGGAGTTACCATAATTGGTTGCTCTAATACTGGCAATGTACTTTTTGGCATATCGTCCACTGGCATAGCAGTTGCAATAGGTTTTTTTCTAGTAAGCCAATACACACCTAGCCCAGCGGCTAATAATAATAATATTGTACTGTCGTTTTTCTTTTCCATATTTATACAATTACGTCCTCTTGATTAACGTATGCTGGTAACCCATATTGAAATGAATCACCATATACTACACTATACATACCGTTTTCGTATCCGGTAACGGTCATACCAGCACCCTCAACGTCGTATGTTTTAATTAAATTATTATTTTTATCAAATAATCTAGTTCCAATCATACTATAAACTTGTTGAGTACCAGTAGGCGCATCTAATTGGTTAATTAAAGGCACACCAGCCGACCTTTTTTTATTATTTTTATTCTTATTTTTAAAAGAACTAAACAATAATAATGCACCAGCTAACAAACCTAATTTTACATATATATTTTTACTTACCATTTTTAAAAGATTTAATTATTGAAGGTAATGCAATGGCTAATACAACGGCACCAATAATATACGGTAAATATTTACGAGTATAATATGTAACTGATCCTTGCTCCTCTATTGCGGCTAATTCTTTCTCGTTTTTAATTTTTTCTAATATATCCCTTAAGTCCGGTACGTCTATTGTAGCTGGATCGTGTTTTACAAAAGTAGGTATAAAATTTTCGTAGTCATAGTAGCTTAAATATATCATATAATATATAATACCGTCCCTTACAATATAACTGTAAATTTTACCAATATAATCACCTTTTTTAAAAGTATTCTTAACAGTTTTTAAAGTACTGTCAAACGCATTTATATTTGCCTTTGCGTACAAATCGTGATCTATTAATTTTGATATATTTACTGTATCCATTTTATTAAAGGTTAAAAAAGTTATTATAACATAATAAGTAAAGAACTTAGTTTAGCTGGACTCATTGCATTTAATTTACGCAAATGATCCACACTAACACCCTTACTCATTAAACTATTTAAAATCATAATTGCTTCATTCTCGTTTACGTCATCAATACCAGCAATACTAGCACCTTGTGCGTCCATAGTTCCAATACCTAACAATTTACTTACGCCTGATATTAACAAGGCTTGTATTTGTGGACTATTTAACATACTACCTAAGGTATTTTGCTCTGGCTCGTCTTCTTCTTCTAATTCGTCCGCATTTAATTTAGTCAATATAGCATTTTGTGTTTCCAATACTCTTTCAAGTACGTTTTCCATTTTATTACTATATCCCATTCCCCCCATTTGTTGCATACCGTAATTAGGTCGTTCCAATTCAGCTGGACGAAAATTTAAACTAGCGTATATTGGTGATTTATCAGTAATAAAGCCGCCTTTCTCCTTTTTAGGGTGGAGCTTAATTATTAATAGATCACTTACGTTATTTTGTTCAATGGCGTTAAGATCGTCCTCTAATTTAGTACGACCAGCTTCCATATCATCATCATTCCACGAAAAAAGTAACTGTTTACGGTTTACCCAAACGGAGTAATACGGACTGGTTGCATTTCTGTCAAACCAGTCCATAGTTCCCCTAGTTCCAGTTACCATTGCTTTTTCAAGAGCCATAGTAGTAGTTTTTAAAAGTTATAGTAAACCCCAAAAGAATAAGCAACACCAGTAGTAGCCAATGCCGTTGGTAAACTAATATAGGATTTTGTCCAGCTAATTGTTAACCCATTAATTGCTGGTAATTCAAATGTATAAGGATCTGGAGTAGCACCAGTAACCATATTATTTAAAGAGATTAAAGGCAAAGTATAAATAAGTTGCAAATCTCCTTGATATAAGGTTAAAAATGATTTTTTCAAATCCGCAGTAGTTACTGGAGTTGATCCAGTTAAACCAGTTGCGGTAATTGATCCAGCAGTGTACACTTGAATAGCAGAAATTTTGGCATTTCTAAGGTTAGGTTGATCATTAAATTGAAATCTGGTCAATGTGCTACCCGAAGCAACTGGGACTTCTATATATTCAAATCTTTCAATGCGTATCATATTATTTATTAATAAAATTAAAAATAGGGGGATTTAACCGTCCCCCAGCGGTAGCGTTTAGACTTCGCAAAAGTATTATTTAACTGAAGTACAGTTTTGAGCTAAGATACCGTACCATAATGTAGCTACGTATGTGTTAGCGTCAACAGTAGATGGAGCAGCTGGTAAAATGATACTAGCGTTAATGTTACTAGCACCGTTCAACACGATATTAGGCTCACAAACTTGTAATGCGAATTGATCCATAGTAACTTGATCAATAGCATATTGTGCTGGAGCAGTTGCAGTCGCAGCGTTAAAGTTTGTGTTTTGTTGTGTTTGTGGAATGTCTAAATGTTGTAACAAAGACCATTTTGGTAACACGTTTTGGTTATTTACTTGAATGTTAAAATAACCGTTATACACGTTATATAACTGTGCGGCTCCAGTAGGGAACGCCGTTAAGTTAGGATAAGTGTAGTTTTTAGCAGATCCGCTAGTGCTTGCACCAGACGTCAATAAAAATTGTACGCTAGATACAATAAACAAATCTTGTAAAGCAAGACGTTGTTCACGTACGGTTGGAGTTCCGTTTTGATTATCGTTAATCAATACTGGAACGTGGTAAGCAGCTGAAGTAGTTGTCAACAAAACCTCGCTACGTAAATAAGACGGAGTTAAGACAGCGTGAGATGCGTCATATCCTAATTGGTTGATTAAGTTTTTTGCGTTTTCAAAAACTAATCTATTGCCCATTTGAGTTGCCATTGTTTTTTATATTTATTTCGTTATTTAATAAAAGTGAAAATAGTTAATTAACACGCTTCCATTATAGCTGCATTTTTAATGCCAGCAATGTAAGTACCAGCGCTTGCGCCTTGATACCCAGCAATGTTACGAACTGGTTTATTAGAGTAGTAGTTTGCACCCATACCGCTAATTAATCCAGTAGTTTTTACTAAATTCAAACCACCTACTGCGATCATACCAGCGCCTAATTTAGCACCAACATCACCTTTAAGTAAGCTAGGGGTTAACATACCCAATGCGATAGGTACCGCACCAGCTATTAAACCTTGAGTAGTCGAAGTTTGGCTTGTAGTCATAGGACTAACAAACTTTTGCACAATTACTTGTGCTAAGATAGCACCACCAGCGATATAAGCCGCTGAAGCTACTGTTCCGCCAATACCAGACATTCTGCGACGTCTGCTAGTTTTGCGGCTTTTTTTTGCGCTAGATTTTCTTCTTGCCATTTTGATTGTTTTTTGTTTATGAAAAAATTGTTATTAATTATATTTTAATTTTTGGAGTTGTATTTCTCAAAGTCATAATCTTTTTTTCTAAATCTTCTATATTATATGATTGAAAAACTATACCACCACCATATTGTTTGTTATCAAACTTTCTACCACCTAATTTTTTTGCTTTTTTTAAAGCATAATCATATTTTTTACTAAAAGGTATAAAAGCGTTTTCTTCACTATTTAAAAATTCTGGATAATGAACTACATATCTAGGATTTCCATAATAGTCATTTGTTATTCTAGTAAATCTAATTGGATAATTATCCATACCTGACATTACGCGAATATTAACGTTATGGCTTTTTGTATCTTTGTGCATTGTAGTTGCAGACTTTTTAACTGCACCTATTTTTTTTCTTTTATAAATTACGTCCGTAATTTTTCCTTTACGAACTGTTTTTACATATTTACCTACTGCTTTTTTAGTTGCAGTTTTTCTAATTGCTTTCTTTTTAATAACTTTTTTAGCTACTTTCTTTTTTCCTACTGGACTTTTGCCTTTATGCTTACTAGCATAAATTGCAGACGCTTGCGCTACTGCCTTTTTCCATTCCATTTTAGGACTTTTTCTTCTAATGGACTGTGCTTCCTTTATAATTTGTTGTAAAGCCGTCATTTTCTTATATATTTAATTAATAAAATTGCTCCTATTCCGATTGCACCGTATAATACCCAATTAGTTTTACCAGTACCACTTGAAAATAAATTAGTTACATTTTGTAAAGGACTAGCATTATAATTTAATTCACTTTGAGTAAACATAGCTAAGTCTAAATTCCTATTCATATTGTTAGGATTGTTAAAAGAGGACTTAACAGTATTTAAAAATCTATTCCAATATATTTTAGTACCATTATCAAGTTGTTTATAATCTTCTGCATAAGTAGTTTTATACCATAGCAACCATTCAGCGGCATTTACGTCCACCGCCTTAACATTAATTTTTTGACTTTCTGCAATTACACTTAATAATCTTTGTTTAGCATTTAAAGTAACTAATTGTGGTTTTGCATTTTTAATAAAATCGCGCGCGTCTGCTGCTGGACGTGCGGTTAAGCCACTAGCCCACCTTAAAACGATTGGAGCAACTGCAAGTATCGCGTCAATAGGTATTGTAATCGGAGCCGCAGCGCCACCAGTTGCAAGGGTAGCCGCAAAACCAATATTATTTTTATAACCTATATATTCCGCTTGTTGCATTATTATTTTTTCTTTAATAAAAAGTAAGCAGCTAAACCAGCACCAGCAATTAACAAAACAGTATTTGTACTAATTCCAGTTGATACTTGTTTAGGTTCTAAATTTGACATTGTTGAACTAGGTGGATTATCATAAAAAGTACCACCACCGCCACCACTACCACCACCAGTAGGTAGTGCTTTTAAAATATCAGGCGCACCGGTAACTAATACTTCCCACCAGTTACGACTTTCGCCCATTGTACTATTTTCATTACTATTATCTAATTGAATACCACTCATTGCTACTAGTGCCATATTTTTTATTTTTTTATCTTTATAAAAATAAGGTTGCTTTTTTTCATCAAATTGATCCAATACTGGATCAATCCAAAATTCTTCTCCATTTTCGTTTACAACTGCAAAAACGTGTTGCGGTGTATTATCAAATGGATCATAAGAAGCAAACCTATAATAAACGTCAAACTTTTTTCCAGTATTTCTACGATACGCGTCCATAATTCCATTTGCAAATGTTGCATAACCTTTGCAATCAATTCCCACAATATTTGAAGCTAGTAAGGCGCTAGGTGATCTTAATATTTGCATTTCCTCTGGCTCAATATTATATCTAAATTCGTCCTTTAAAAACTTCCAAACATTATATGCCGTTTCCTCTACATTGCCACCGTCAAAATACCTAAAAATCTTGTCATACTCATTTGAGTACTTATAATGGTTTCTAATCAAAGCGTCGATTATATCGACTGTATCTTGATTAGCTACCAATGTTTCCTTTTTACCTAAAAATGGACTAACCTTTCCTATTAATATATTTCTATTAACCATTAACAGTAGGATAACCAAAATTTAAGGGTAAAGTAATATAGTCAATTACAATCGTTCCTCTAAACGTATAATTAAATTTAGTACTCTTATATTTTTGAATTAAACCACTTACACCGGAAAAACTTAGTGTTACTGGTATATTTAACAAACTACTTCCAGTTTGCAAAACAGTAGGGGTAATTCCTAACACGTTACCGACCTCGATACCGTCAACTGTTAATACACCTCTTATTCCTTGAATTTCTGCGGTTATTGGAGTTGGGTTATTTACTTGCACTACTAAATTAACAGTAGGATCAAGCAAAGACATTCGGCTAAAATCTAAATCTTTAAAAAATACTGAAAATGTTTTACTAAAAACATATTTCTGGTATAAGATATAGCCGATAAATAAAGCTGGTAAGATCCACAACTTTTTACCCATAATGATTGAATTGCCATAAAATTACGTCTTTTTATTCAAAAAACGCATTTTTTACAACTATTTTAAAAATGTGGATAAAAATAGGGGGAAATGTGCAATGTTATGACTATAAAACTTTATTTTTGGCCTACTATGGTAGGCAAAAATAAAGTTCACATACCCCTAAAAACTACCATTTAATTAACTTTTTTCACCTTTAATTTAGATATATTTAAAAATATATTTGGTAGTATGCGAAAAAGTTATAATTTAGCACTTGATACTATTTTACTGACATAAAATAAACCCAATGCAAAAAAACCTATCCAGCGAAACCGCTGTGTTGCTTGAAATCAAGCGACTGATCAATAAACGTGAATATTTACGTTTATTATCTTCATTAACAAATTATAGCGATTGCGCTTTAATTTTTTCCGCCTCGCATCATTTTCAAGGTGCCACATTTCAAAGAATTACACAAGACGAAATGCCTTTTAATTTAGCAAATGAATTTAAAATGTTAATTGAGGACGCAATCGCCGATTATAATAGCGATATTGCTGCTTTAAACGAACACTTAAAAAATATTTAAAATGAATAGCAAAACAAAACGATTTATATTTATTACACTAGGCTTAGGAGCATTTTTAATATATGCCTCTAAAATTTTTGGTAATAATTCTAGTACTGGTAAAAATATAGTTATAGGGGATAGCCACGCAGTTATGATTGCATCAAAATTAAAAAATGCAACTGCGCCTACTGAATTGGCACGTAGCGGCTGGAACGTGTCAAGCGTAATAAATGCCTTAAATAGTTATCCAGTAAGTACGGACGTGTCAAAAGTATTTTTGTCAATAGGCACAAATAGTGGCTATAATAAAAACGATAATATTGAAAGTTTAGTAAGTAAAATTTATGCTAAGTTTCCCAATGCTAGATTATATGTATTTAAAGGATCGTACGGTTGGAGTGGTCGATACGAAAACGCAAACGCCGCAAATGATTTAGTACCGTATTATCAGCGCTTTAGCTATCTAAATGCCACCGTATTAAATAATGGCTTAGGATACTTTGCAACGGACGCAAAGGCGCATAGTACAAGTAGTACACAAGCGCAAAATATTATTAACGAAATTAATAACTTAACAAAATGACAAAAATATATTATGATAATTATTTAATATTTCAAGTTGCTGGTCAATATATTGTGGAAATGGATAACTCATACCACGCTAGCTTGACTTCTGCAAAATGCCACATTGACTTTTTAACTAGATAAAATATAAACTATGAACTTTGCACTTACAAACGCTTTCCCAGCAACCCCAATGCAAGACAAATTTGGACAAATTGTTTATCCTATGGCTGGACTATCTAAATTAGAATACCACGCCCTAGAACTTTATAAAACTTATTGTACTATTGCTGGTGATCACTTAGGCGAATTAGAAGCCAATAAGATAATGGAAACCGCAATACACGACGCCCTAGAATTATTGCAATTATTAGAGGAAAAAACTAAAAACTTACAAAATGAAAAAAGCAATCCTTTGGTTAGTATTTAACCGCAATGGTCAAACCGTATTAATATTACTAGCTGCTTTATACGTAGCTGGACTACTTCAAAAAGATATTCCCCAATTTAGATAATGGATCAAAATACTGACAATAAACTATCCATTAACGAATTACTTGAGAAGCGAAAATATAACCCAGACTACATACCTAATAAAGAAAATATTGTTTTTACAATAGGAAATAAGCACGTTGGCAGCTTGCAAAACTTTATTACGTTGTCTGGACTTCCTAAGGCTGGTAAAAGTACATTTGTTGCTGGTGCGATTGCTAGTGCTTTCGTGCCTTATGACGTATTTAGTATGAAAATACATTTGCCTAATACACGTAGGAAAATATGCTATTTTGATACTGAAAGTAGCGACTATGACTTTTTTAGGCAAATTAATAAGATAAAAGGATTTTGTGAGCAAACTAATCTACCAAACTGGTTTAATGCTTATCAAGTACGCGAGGACGGTAGCGGCTTAATACGCAAAATGATTGAAGCCTACCTAATTGCAAATGAGGATTGCAGCGTTATTGTAATTGACGGTTTATTAGATTTATTAGTAAACTATAATGACGAACGCGAAAGTAGCCTAGTAACTAAGTGGCTTAAAAAGATAACTAAAATATACAACGTGTTATTAATAACAGTATTACATCAGTCTAAAAGCAATTTGTCCACTACTGGACACATAGGATCGGCAAGTGATCGTTTTGCTCAATCAACGCTTGACATAGTAAAAGAGAAAGAAAAAAATTGCTACATATTAGCTAGTCGCTTTATGAGGTCGGACGCTGATTTTGAGCCAATAACATTAATGAATTACAACGGAGTATTTCAGCAAGTCGAAACCGACAATAAAATAGAGAAAGGAAAAAAAGCAAGTGATCTGGACGATATTGAAAGTAAAAGATTATGCACTCAAATAGTTACTAGTCCTATAAACTATAATGAAATGCTAGACGAAATAATTGAGAGAACGGCAACTAGTAAAAACTACGCAAAAAATTTAATTAAAGTTTGGATAACTAAAAGCTGGATATTAAAAGATAATAATAATAAATATTTTACACGCTAACTTTTTTAACCTTTATGAAAGTATGTAAATTTATAAAACTGTATTTAATTATATTTCCAATAGCAGTATTAGTTGGATTGTGGGCGGTATTTTGCACAGTATTGGATCATATTATTGAGGAGTATAAAATAAAATAACTAGTGGTTAGTAATGTCAGTAAAAAAAGCAGCCAACCTTTTTAGGGGTTGGCTACTTACTGACAAATAAACCCATGATAGGTTAACTTTTTTCAATACAAATATATAAAAAAATGACAAACAAACACCGAATTTATTTAATTATTCAGCAACGTAGGGCGGTATCTTTGCAAGACCTTTACGATATTACCCAGCTGGATCGTATGCAAGTATTAAAAGCAGTATCATTTTTAGCTATTAAGCGCAAAATAAAGGCTTTTAAGGACAATAACGGTAGGTATTTCCGTATAAACGACAAACCCCTTTAAAATGGCTAAAAAACTGTTTACGGCTATTGTATTTATGCAAGACAATACCCCCATACGTAAATACCGTAATATATCTAATATTAATAGCTTTTATAACTTTTGTGTAAGTATTAATGCAGCCTATTTTAACTTGTATGATAAAAGTACTAAATTGTTCGTATATCGTATGTACATAAAAAAAGGAGCGTAGAAACGCTCCCTTACTTACAAAACCCTATATGCAACAACTATGAAAAAAACATTGTTATTTCTTGCGCGCGTCTATTAACTAGACCGTTATTAACAACACCCCCCGCCATTTTCCACGATTTCCACGCTGCTTCTATTTCAGCTCTAGGCGCATTTGCGTTAATTTTTTTAAGTAAAGTACTATTTTTAAATGCTGTATCACCTACATTATACACAAATGCTGCCAATGCCGTACGCTGGTTAGCGTTTAATGGCACTTTTACGTAAAGGTTTATAGTATTCATATTTTTAGCGGCTTCGGCTAATAACCAACGCTTTGCAGTTGGTTTATCAACGATTGTGTCTTTTGTTACTGGAGTATTATTATCCCAATCAAAGCCACTACCATAACCTACCGACCATTGAGCATAATCCCAATACGATTTAGCGTAAAAACTTTCTAATTTAGCTATAAAAGTAAATACCTGCTCACTAGTTCCCTTAAATGCTTCCATAATCTTATTTTTATTGAATAAAATTGCTATTACTGCTAGTACACCAGCGCCAATAGCAACAAATCCAATTTTACCCATTCTCATATTATTTGCTGTCTTGTGCGGCTGCACCAGTTAAAAATGTAAATACGCTACCTACTATTTGTCCAATAGTTTGTAAAGTACCAGTAGTCGCAGTTGCGAAATATGCTCCAATGGCTGCTAATAAGCCAAAAATTGTAGTTTTAGGATTTTTCATCTTTTTGTTTTTTAATTTTTTTAATATTATAGTAAATAGTGCTAATTGAAGCGATACCACTAATTGCCATAAATAACACACTGGCTATATCATTAATTTGGTTAATGCTTAATACATAGGCTCCTATGCTTAAAAGTGAGCCAGATATGCTATTATGATCTAAGTTATTACTCATTCTCTTTAAATAGTATTTTTTCTGCAATATGGTTAAAAGCATTGCTCATTTCCACAGCTGCATCAATGTTTTCAAATATTCCACGCTTAATTGATATGTCAATTAATGCTTTAATCATTTGAATTGCTTTCTCGTCAGTCATAGTTGTATGTTTTAAAGGTTAAAAAAGTTATACTAAGGTTAAGTTTAATTGAGTAGCACCCCAGCTATACGCATAAGCGTTACTATCTAGACTTGTTGAATAAGTTGTATAATCAGCGCCATCCATTGTTAAATTGCCATCTGCTAATTGTAATTGACTAGCTGAAAATAATTGATAATAAAAAGTAACACTTGTACTTAAATTATCATTAATACTTACCATATTGTAAACAGTAGCTTGTACCATTTGTCCATTGTACCATATTGATACTGGTTGAATTTCTTTCATATTTTATTTTTATGTACTAATTAATTGAAAAACATATCTAATATTTTGAGATATTCCAGAAGTTTGTGTTACTTGTAAACTATTACCGCTTAATGTTAAAAGTAAATTTGTACCATTAGTTTGTTGTAAAATTCTTGCCGTAGCTGAATCAAAACAAATTATTGCGTATGCGCTATAATTAACAGGAGCACCAATACCGTTTAATAAATCTACATAAAATGTATATAAACCATAAGTTGTTATAGTATATAATGTTGTAGCAGTAGCAGTAGGAACTGAAACAGTACCATTATTTGTAAAAGAAGCTAAATTTTTAACAGTTCCATTAACTTGCAATTTTTGACCAGCATCAGTAGTAGTACCAATTAAAACATTTCCAGTATTAGCAATATTAAAAAAAGCTGTTCCAGATAATGGATTTGAATCAACAGCACTAGCACCATAAATACTAAACGTACCAAAAACTGCATAGTTAGCAGTTATTGCCCAAGCTCTACGACTTGCATTACTTGAAAATCCATCATCATCTCTAAGCCAAAATGCTTTTTGTCCACCTACGGCAACACTACCTGCAACTGTAAGTAATTGTGTTGGACTACTTGTTCCAATACCAAAATTTCCACTTGGCAAAATTGTTG
>Ga0114975_10002363_pt1 | contig 12932 bp, 13 predicted proteins | sample S_130626_EF_Meta_FD_87031 | JGI IMG/M metagenome (GOLD analysis project Ga0114975, IMG submission 87031) | Freshwater microbial communities from Lake Simoncouche, Canada to study carbon cycling - S_130626_EF_MetaG | ecosystem: Environmental > Aquatic > Freshwater > Lake | place: Lake...
ATTGTTCTTTGCAGTGGCCACAGGTGGCACTGCGGCAGCAAGTAGCCCAGACGGAGTTAATTGGACTTCAAGAACATTGGCAACCAGCGCCAGTTGGAACGACGTGGCATTTGGCAGCATCAGCGGAGCACCTTTATGGGTGGCTGTGGCCAGCGCAACCGCCACAGCTCAAAGCATTGAAACTGGCGCAACCGCAATAGGACGAGCTGTAGTTTCTTCTGGACAACTTGCACAGATTAGAATTGTTGAACCAGGCAGTGGCTATGCTAGTGCCCCAGCAATTACTATTACAGATCCTAACAATACTGTAGAAGCAACCTTTGAAGTTAGAATTGGTGACGGTGTATTAGGTAATCCTAGCTTCTCAAATAGAGGAACTGGCTATGCTACTGCTACCATAACTGCCACAGGTGACGGTTATGCAGACAGCTATCAAGTTGGCGCATATATCTATATCAACAACATGACTGCTATTCCTACAAACGGTAGCAATGTGCAGATTGCAGGTATTGACGGGATCTGGTATAAACTAGTTAACTTAACTGAACAGGCAGGAACTGCTGGCAACTACAGTGCAAGAATACAAGTTAGCCCTGTGATAGGCATTGCCGAATCACCAAATCATGCCGCCGCGGTAACTATGAGAATTAGATTTAGCCAAGTTCGACTAACAGGACATGACTTCCTGGATATCGGAACTGGTAATCAAACAGATACTAACTATCCAAATACACCAGTATACGACCCAGTTCCGGCTAACGAAACTGTTGATTCGGGTGGTGGTCGTGTGTTCTACACATCAACCGACCAAGACGGTAATTTCCGAGTTGGTGATTTGTTCTCAGTTGAACAGTCAACAGGTAGTGCAACACTGAACGCAGATGCGTTTAACTTGAGCGGATTAAATGAGCTTCAATTGGGAGCAGTTTCACTCGGTAGTAGTAATACTGCTATTAGCGAGTTTTCAACAGATGCTACTTTTGCAGCCAACAGCGACTCAATAGTGCCAACCCAAAAGGCCATTAAGTCATATATAGCTAGCCAGATTGGTGGTGGCGGAAGTTCGATTGTAGCTAACTCGTTATCTGTAGGTAATACTTACTTAACAGGCACATCGATTTCAGCAGTAACAGGAGCAGTTGATTTTACATCTAACATCAACTTTACTCGTGGAATTACTGGAACCCTTTTAGCATTAAACTTTTATCTACAATAAATAAATAGAATGGAGAAATAACAATGGCAACAGGAAGATTAGGAGCAGTAGCACCAAACGCAACGACATGGACACAGATCTATGCCGTTCCAGCAACTACGTTTGCAGTGCTTACATTAAGTCTTGCAAATAGAGGCGGAACAGCGGCAACAGTGCGTGTAGCAGTTACTACTACATCAGCACCGGGAACTCCGGCTAACACTGAATTTATTGAATATGATTCAACTATCATAGCCAACGGTGTGTTAGAAAGAACTGGTCTTGTAATGGATGCAACTAACAAGTATCTTAACGTATATGCAAGCACAGCTAATATAACAGCCGTGGCTTATGGTATCGAAACAAGCACAGCTTAAGGAGATTGAGTAATGGGTCGTTTCATTCCAGTAACGGTTAATTTTACAGCTGAAAAGCGTATAGCTAAGGTGCCAAACGCCAAAGTTTACTATGATGGTAAACAATGTTGGCAATACAAAATTGTCTACGATAGGCCAGGAACGTATTCATTTACACCTCCCGCAGGCATCACTTGTCTTAGAACAGTGATTGTGGGCGGTGGCGGTAAACCTATTTGCACTAATGGTAACTGTTGCGGTTTTGGCGGCGCAGGCGGCGGATACAGTGAAAAATGTATGACTGTAAATCCGTCGACAGTATTATCAATTACTGTTGGGCGGCAACAACAAGATTCAACAGTGAGCTGCAACTCAGTTGCGGTTCACACAGCCGGCGGTGCCGCCGGCTGCAACCCAGGAGTAGCCAGTGGCGGCGATTGGAACAGTCGAGGCGGCTGTGCCAGTTATGCTTGTAATTATTGCGGTGGGTCAGTAAGCCACTATTGTGGTGCATGTATTTGTGTTAACACCAGCATTTGCTGTGGTTATTGTTTAGTGTTTGCTTATAATCCTACTCAGCACGGTGATGCTAATGGTTGCTGTATTGCCAACTACCCGGGCGGTGGATCAGCTGGTTCGCCTAGAGCATGTTGTGGCGGTTGTTCGCCACCAATTTGCGGTTCAGGAACAGTGGCCCACGGCAGTATTGCCACAGGTGGTGGTGGTGTCGGCAGCCAACAATGGGCCAAAGTATGGCACTTTAGTTGCTGTGAATGTGCTTGTCCAAACTTTGACGGTAACGTTGGCGGATGCCAAATGTTCCAAAGTGCCTATCCTACCAGTGCCTCAGGCGGTGGCGGTAGTCACGGTAGTATTCCATGCCAGTGTAGAAGTTGGGAAGGTATTTGCCAATACCATTATTGGATGGGCGGTCAAGGCGGCCCAGGCGGTCGCGATATTCCCTACACAGATCCACAGGCCAATGTATGGCACATGAACTGGACTAACAGATTTAACAACAGCTACGGTGGTTGCTGCCGTGTATGGAAGATGCAGTGGAATCCTAAAAAATGTGATCCACAAAGAAAAACATGGTGGGATATCTGTGATATCTCAGGAGCAGGCTCACCTGGATTTGTTAATTCTGTAACATATTTCTGGTGTTGTCAAAATACTCAATTTAGTGCGTTCTGGGGAAGACCCAGCAATGCAGGAGAAGGAGCAGGCACCGGCGGAGTAACATTCCGTTGCTGTAACTCAGATCAATTCGGTGATGCGTATGCAATACACCCAAGCAGTCCAGCTGACGGCGTTAACTGGGCATTAGTATGCTGTTTAGGCCTTATGGCAGATCCTTCTAGATGTGATGCAGCATATAAATTAACTGACAAATTAGTTGGTAATTATATCACCTGTGCCGGCACATTAGGCGGGTCAGGCGGGGTTGGACTTTGCTATTTTGCAAGTAAGGCCGGCTTTGGCGGTGGTGGCGGTGCCGCTAAATGTCAAATTATTTGTATATGCTGGGGTGGAAGTTACAACTTGTGTAACGGCAGTGGTCCAGCACTGGCATTTCCTCCATGCTATTTAGATAACATTGTAAATAACGCTGGCAGTGGTTTGGCAATAATTTATTATAAGGAAGCATAATAATGGGTCGTTTTGTAACAACCACAACATCAGCAACACTTACTACTTGCTATCAATGTCCTACTCACAAGTATTCATATGAAGCAAACGAATGTTGGCAAAATAAATTAGTATTAGATCGACCCGGAAGTTATACATTTACTGTGCCAGCGGGCGTAAGTTGTATTAGAACTATTGCAGTTGGCGGCGGTGGCAAGCCATGTTTTAGTGACTTTTATTGTAATGCTGCCGGCGCAGGCGGTGGATACGTAGAAGCAGTCCATACAATAGCATCAGGTTGCGTAGTCACAGTGGTTGTTGGGCGTCAACAACAAGATACTACTATATCATACGTATGCTCGGGAGCATCAACAGTAACACATACCGCCGGCGGAGCAGTAGGATGTAATCCAGGTGTTGGATCAACTACCAGCACTACAGCGTGTGTAATGTGCAGTCGAGGCGGCTGTGCTGGACACGGTTGTAACTTTAATCAAGCAGTGGGCACATGTGGCTCAACATGTTTCTGTTGCGGATTTACAACTTGCTGCGGGTATTGCATTGTATATCGATGCAACTGTATCACTATGACGCAAGAAGACTATTGTAACCCATACTTTCCGGGTGGCGGATCAGCAGGTAGCTTTGTTCACCCATGTGGCGGATGTGGCGGCACTGCAAAGAACAAAGGTCTACAAGGATATACTAACAATAACACCGGTGGCGCTGTTGCGGCTGGCGGTGGCGGTATTGGATACATTAACAAAGAATGCACAGTTACAGCATTTTGTAACTGTGTTTGCGTAAACTATCAAGAAGGTCATACCATGCAACGTTGCGCCCCAACAGTAGCTGGCGGCGGCGGCGGAAGTCGTTGGGCATGGTGCCAGAGCGTGTGCGATCGCATGTTATGGAATGGCTTATGCGAAAACGGCATGTGGCGCGACGGTAGTGGCGGTTGGGGAGCACCTGATAACCAAGAAGGCATTGGCGGCATAGTGTATTGGGTATGTCACCCATGTAACTCAGCTGGTTCAAGCCATTGGGAACATTGCTGTTCGATACCACCTAGATACTATCCATGGCATGACATACACAGTATGATGGGTGCTGGAAGTTCAGGAAAAGCTATTAGTTTCTGCGGATACTGTTCATGGCAAGGTAACAAATGGGTTCGAGGCACTAACTTAGGTGGTCCCCCAGAAGATTCAGGCGAAGGGGCAGGCACTGGTGGAGCAGTATATATTTGCTGTTTGGGTTGCGATACAGATTGGCCAGGAGGTCCTGGCGATCAATTTGCTGTTGCCTGGGATAATCTATGCCAAATTGGTATCACAGGTAAATCCTCTGAAGTGTATTTCAACATTGACATGTGCAGACAAATAATGCCAGGTATGATCAGTTATGCAGGAACACTAGGCGGCTCTGGTGGTATTGGAGTTAACGGATACGCTAGTAAAGCCGGCTTTGGTGGCGGCGGCGGATGGTATAAGTGTTTTATACACTGTGTATGTTGGGGCGGGTCATATGATCTGTGCAACGGATCAGGACCAGCATTGGCATTTCCACCCTGCATATTAGATAATCTTATTAGCAATGCCGGTTCTGGCATGGCAATTATATATTGGAAAGACGCAAGTTAAACGGAGATAACAATGACACAATTATGGGCAAAAATGGTTGACACGGACAATGACGGGAACAAAGAAGTTTTACAGCTTTCTGAAGATGATCCAACAACGTTATTCACTCCTGAGGCATGTGAATTTTGGCAAGAAGTTCCAGCAGGAACAGCTATAGGTAGCGTATTACATGCAACTACTAATGTCTGGTGGAGTGGTGCAGACTGGTTAGAAAAGAAGATCGCTGAATCACCGGCACCTGATGGTAGCGGTGATCCTGATTATGTTCCCCCGGCACCTGACCGTGATGTAGGTGGAGTTAAGACAGTTACTATTACCAATGCAGGCGATAATTATGCAGACTCCAGTGTTAGAAATCAATATGATATTGGTGCGGGACAAGGATTTGTAGCAGAAGTTCACTACGATCAATCTACTGGAAGCGCAACTTCGGTAACAATTCACAACCCTGGAAGAGATTACGAAGTTGGTCAAACTTTTAGAGTTGAACAAGGTATGGACATGTTTGCATGGGATAGAAAAAATCCTACATATACAGTAGTAACTATCACAGCAGTTCAAGAATAAAAAAGAAATTTTTTAATACCACCCTCGTTGTGCTATATAAGTGCAACGAGGATTTTTTATGAGTGATACTATTGAGTTTTTTCCAATAATAAAAGGTTTAGAAAAAATTGAACCCGTAGTTTTGGCTAAAGATTTTAACAAAAGTATTACATTTGAACGTGAAGAATTTTCTTTGAGATCGTGCCCGGGAATTAGAGACCTTACACATTGTGGATACATTATTCCATTATGGCAAGATTTGATAATTAGCTATGATGAGCGTCAAGGGATATCTGTTCGTCCGTCTGGGAACATGGTTGACCAATACGGTGAATCATTTTATGATATACAATTCCATGACGAAAAAACACTAGCAGGCTATAGCTTTGGCAACGAGTATGTAAATTTTTCAATGAAATTGCGATGTCCATGGTATGTAAGAACTACTAAAGGCACATCACTGTTAGTAACTCCTACGTTTTACAATGAAAATCCTAATTTTACAGTAGCTTCGGGGATTATTACCAGCGACTGTTATCCAATGTTGCTAGCTCAAGTAATATTGAAAAAATTTAAAGGAGATATAGTCCTTAAAAAAGGCACCCCTTTACTTCAATTAATTGCCATTAAAGATCAACCTGCAATTAAAATACATGATCACGATGTATTGGTAAAGAAAAAAGTTGACATCTTAAAAAATTGGCTGTATAGTAGAATGCATGCCGCGGGACAATATCGAAACATTGGAAAAATATTTAAATGACTGAAAAATTTAAAGACTTTATTGGTGTTTGGGAGAATATAGTTCCATCAGACTATTGCAATATGTTGATCAACAATTTTAAAGATGTTGAACATATTCAATCAACATTGATTAACACCAAAGAAAAAAACACTACAATTTCTAGACATGACTACAGCTATGTATTAAACTATCATAATGAACATGCTTATTTTGTCTATGAATGTATAGGCACAGCATTTAAAGAATATGTTGCAGAATATCAACAGTTATCAGAACTTGATCTTTGCCCATCAGAAATAAAAATACAAAAAACACCACCAGGTGGCGGGTATCATAAGTGGCATTACGAAAACGCCGGATGGGAAGTTAGTCAACGAGAACTAGCTTGGATGATCTACCTAAACGACATCCCGGACGGTGAAGGTGAAACAGAATTTTTGTATCAAAAAACAAGAATTAAGCCAACACAAGGCACTGTGGTTATATGGCCAGCGGGCATGACACACGTTCATCGAGGAAATACTATGTTTACCTGTGACAAATACATCCTTACAGGATGGTTTATTAAATTACCAACGAGATGAAAACAGTATATTATGCCAGTTGTGTAGACCCTGACGTATATCATAATGAATTTATGTTATATTCAGAGCCGGATAGTCTGTATAAAGACTTGTTAGCATCAAAAGATAAATCTAATGATTATAACAACTACTTAGACTGCCCGGCATTTTTAAAATTTGCACAGAACATGTTTGTAGTAAGATCTCCATGGAACTGTGAGCTAACTGTTGACTATTCAACAGGTAAATTTTTAATTGATAATCAGGAAACAGAAATATCAGATCATTTTAAACCAAGACCAAATTGTCGAGATAGGATGATGTTTAACATGTATCACAATTTTATCTTTTTCTCAGAAGATTCAATTGAAGTCTCCACAATGCCTGCGTTTATGCACAGCAGTGAATTGCAAACTAAATGCACATACATACCAGGAACTTATGATATTTCTAAATGGTTTAGGTCTATTGACGGCGCATTTGAAATGCAACAGCCGTTAGATTGCTTAAATTTAAAAAAAGGTGATCCGCTTTACTATGTAAAATTTGACACCAGTGATTCAGTAAAACTAGTGAGATTTAATCTTACACCAGAATTATGGAAATTAACACAAGGTTGCATACATTATAAAAAATATCAGAGTCGTAGAGCTCTAACGTATCTGTATAATTTGTTTTTTCACAGCGGTATGCAACGACTAACATTAAAAAAAATCAAAGAAAATATTATATGAGTAAAATATTATACGCAAATGGAGACAGCTTTGTGTTCGGAATGGAATGCATAGACCACTACGATAAAACTCCAGCAAACAAAGAGTTTGCATTTCCCAAGCAATTGGCAGATTTGATGAATATTGACACACACATTAATGCTGCCTATAATGGAGCAACTAACGAATTTATTTTTAGAAATACATTACTTGATATTTTAAATTTTGAAAAACAAGGATATGCTCCCGAAGATGTATTTGTATTGGTTGGTATAACCAGCCTACATCGAATTGAAGTAGACGCTAATAGATTCTTTGAACAGATACCTAAAGACTTTGTAAACAAAAAAGTTATTAACGATCCAATGTTTCCTGTTGAATATCACAAATATGGAACCATGTTTGTAAATCCCGGATTTGGATTTGGGGTAAACCATTACGAAACAAATACAGTGGTTAATGTAGACCAACTAATAAATCCTTGGTGCAGTAATTATATATGGACTGAAAAAGTTCAAATGCTCAGTCAAGAAGCTCGAATTTTATCGTTACACGAAATTTTAAAAGCAAAAGGATATCGACATTTATTTGTTAATACTGTATGCAGTTTAGAAAGAACTAAAAATATTGATATGTCTAATAAAAATTTTTACAAATTAGAAACCGATTCGTTTTATCATTGGGCAAAAATTAACCACCCCACTGCGCAGAGAAAGTTTAATCACTTTGACACTGCAACACATAAAGCCTATGCAGAAGACCTACACCAATATATTTTAAAAACACTATGACTAAATTATTTTATACTAATGGAGACAGCTTTGTTTTTGGCATGGAGTGCATTGCTCCAACTAATAAGTCTGAAGAAAATAAAATATATGCATTTCCAAAATATGTCAGCAATCATCTAGGTGCTGAAACATATGTCAATAATGCATATCTAGGTGCCACCAATGATTTTATCTATAAACAAACAATCATTGATCTACTGGAATTAGAAAAAGCCGGCCAGGATTTAAGTGAAGTATTTGTATTAATAGGCTGGACTAGTTTAAATAGAATTGAAATTGACGGCGATCGATGGTATAGTTTAGTTCCTGGAGCAATTGAATACCTTGAAAATAATAAAAATAATCCAGAAATTCCAGCAGAGTATCTTGACTTTGGCACACTGTTTGTAAATCCCAGTAGCGGCCAACAGATAGATTCAAATGATAAAATCTATAATACTGCGGATGAAGTTCTTCCATTTACTGTTCAATATTTATGGACCGACATTGTGCAACAGCCACAGCAGTATGCAAGGATAATAGCACTCCATGAATTTTTAAAGGCAAAAAAATGTAAACATTTATTTGTAAACACTGTTGATGTTATGCATGACACATTTGAATTAACCGCAACAAATTTTTATAACCTACATCTTGATTCTTTTGCCAAATATGCTGTAAGTAATTACCCGGAAGAACAACAAGAGATGTATCATTTTTCAAAGATTCCGCACGAAGCATATGCTAAAATTATTATTGATTATATTGAGCAGGAAAAGTTATCATAACGATACGATGCAAAAATCACGAACAATAAATAATTAACTACGTAGATAAAGGATTATATGAAAAAAGTTGTTTTTGTTAACGGCGGCGCTGGGCGAGTTATTGCCAGTATTCCTGCGTTAGAAGAAGCTGAAAAAAGAGGAGAACTAGCAGGAGTAATCTGCGAAGGCGGTCTCGAAATGTTTATGGGACACCCAACACTGCAAAACATAGCCTGGGATGTTAACCAAAAAGGGTTATTTGACACATTGATTAAAGATCATGTATGTGTGTCAACTGAGCCTTACAGAGATTACGAATATTATAATCAACGCAGTAGTTTGCAACAAAGTTTTTGGTGGGAAATTCTTAACGAACGCACAGATAAAAATCGTAAGCCAACTATTAAGTTGAGCAAAATGGAAGAAATTAGTGCCCTTGGTATTTTAAGTCAAGTTAGAAAACAGCACAAAAAAGAAAAAACAATTGTTATTCAACCATTTGGCCGCAGTAGCACAATGGGTCCTGGCATAGTATTTGATACCAGCACTAGAAGCATTGAACAAGCTACCTTTATAGAACTAGTTGGCGAGTTATCAAAAGACTATAACATCATGTATATGGGCGAACACAAATTAGATGTTGTGAATCTTCCATTATTTCAACCATCAGAACAAATACCACTGCGTGTATGGGCGGCAATTATTGAATCGTCTGATTACTTTATCGGATGTGACAGCGTGGGTCAACACCTAGCATACTCATTTGATAAACCTGGAACTATTCTTTGCGGAAGCACATTCCCAATTAATACAACATATCCTGAACACTTCAATATTATAGAAAAGAAAAATGCTGTTAGGACATATAGTCCTATTAGGATTTCAGGCGTTAACTGCGAAGAAGCAGATAGACTTAACGATACTCTCATGGATTTTAGTAAAGATGAATTAAAACAGATAATTGCTAATATTCGAGAACACATTAAGAAAACAGTAAAATAAGGAAAACTATGTGGATTTTAGGAATTAATATTGGGCACAATGGCAGCACTGCTCTTTATAACGATAGTGAACTAGTTTTTTATATCGAAGAAGAACGTCTTACAAGACAAAAATATGATGGTAATCCGTTTGCTGGTATAGACCTAGCATACAAATATACAGATCATATTGACTATTTGGCTATTTGTTCTACTAGCAACAACTTTCCAATGGTGCCGTGGAATACAGAAGATGTTTACAGCTCAGTTATAAGAAAAAAACAGCCTGGCGTTCGATTTGAAACAGTGCCAGCTGGCGATATTCACCACCTTACACATGCACTTACTGCTTTTTACAACTCGGGATTTGACGATGCAGCCGCATTGATTATTGACGGTGCAGGTAGCGGTTCACTGGCCCATGACGATCTTAAAACATCAACTTGGGAAGTTGAATCTATTTGGTCATTAGAATATCCTAATGTATATAAGTGTCACTACAAACAGTATGGCACTAACATGTCAGATAGTTTCAACGGCGAAGAAGACGGAGTTCCTATTGAAATTTCTGATGCTCATGGTATTACTAAAAGCTACGAAGCAGTAACTAGTTTTCTAGGGTTTGGACCTATCGAAGCTGGCAAGACTATGGGTCTAGCACCTTACGGTAAGCCTGACAATAATATTAAACTTAGTGAAGGTAGATTTACTAATAGAGCATTTATTAAACCTAGATTTCCAGCCGGCAATTTAATTCGTGCAGATTTAGACCCTAAATTAAAAGAGCTAGACGGCATTGCCGATTGGCATGCTAATCCTGAGTTAGTAGGCGAGTATAGGAAAGATTTGGCATACGCTGTGCAGAAATCTGCAGAAGATCGTGTGTTTAGATTAATTAGAAAAACAATTGAATTGACTGGAAAGAAGCAGATCGTTATGGCCGGCGGATTTTGTTTAAACTGTGTAGCTAACTACGAGTTGCTAAAAGAATTCCCAGACGTAGAATTCTATCATGAACCAATTAGTCACGATGGTGGTAATGTGATGGGCATTTGTCAATACATCTATAGAACTGTTACAGAAAATCAAATTAGAACACCGTTAACTAGCTTATATCTTGGACCAGATACTGATAATCGATACGAAAATATAGATTTTGACGGATTTGATGTTGAAGAAACTGATGCCAAGACAGTTGCTAAATTAATTGCAGATGGTAATATCGTATGCTTGTATCAAGGACGCAGTGAAGCTGGCCCAAGAGCATTAGGCAATCGTAGTATTTTGTTTGATCCAACAGTTAAGAATGGTAAAGATATTGTTAATGAAGTTAAGCGTCGTGAATGGTTCCGTCCATTTGCTGGCACAGTATTATCTGAAAAAGCCAACGAATGGTTTGATTTTAGATCTAGAAAAGACAGCCCATTTATGATGTATGCTGTTGATGTGTTAGAAGATAAGCGTGATATTATTCCGGCAATTACCCACGTAGATGGAACTTGTAGAATTCAAACAGTGACTAACGAACAAAATCATCACTACTATTCATTGATCAGTGAGTTTAATGAAATTAAAGGTGTGCCAATTTTGTTTAATACTAGTTTTAACCTAGCAGGCGAACCTCTAGTCGAAACAGTTAAAGAAGCTCTAAAAACATTAAAAGAATCTGACTTACAATATTTGTGGCTTCCTGAACTAGGAAAATTAGTTACTAAAAATAGTTTTGAAAAGACAAATTAAGAATAAACAAATAAATCTTTATTCAAGTCACCTTCAATAACATAGTTATAATTTAGTGTAACCCTCCATTGGTCCTTACCAGTTGGAGGGTTTGCTTTATGTGGGTAACATGCAGGGAACAGCACCATCCTGCCTGCTTTAGGTTCTATAGAAGTGAGTATAGTATTGTCTAAATCATATATGTCAGTAGACCCACTGCAATCATCGACATAGTATAACATTGCCCAATAATTAGGTTTATCACTATCTGTATGTTTACCTGCAGAACTACCTGAATTCATTCCGTTGACTCTAATTCTAATCAAGTCACGAATAACTGCCGTTTTATCAGCTGAGAATACAGCATCTTTCATAAAATATTCGTTAAGTGCAAACGAAAAAGTAGGAGCATCGTGTAACCATCCGTGACTTTTGTGATCAAATAACATAGATCCAAATAGCCAACCGTCTTCAGGACGTGCAGGATCACCGTAGTGGTGAGTTGCAAATCTAAACCATTTAAATTGATCTTGCCCGTATTTGACCATCCACTCAGGTGCATCAAGCATTATAATTTTATCTGGATTAATTCGTTTCATGTTATTCTAAAGATTGAGCAAATTCAAACAGAGTATTAAATTCTTTAACTTTTATTTGATGTGTTAATTCAAAGGCCTTGAGTTTAGATGCAATGTTGGTTTTAATTAATATCGGAGTTGTTTTCATCTTAGTAGCAGCCTTGACATCCGCAGCCTCTACACCGATATAGTAGGCATCCGCCCATTTAACCATTCCTTCATTCTGCGCACGTTCAAACATGCCAGTATTGGGTTTTACATACGGATCATTTTTATCAGTTCCCGGCGCATAATAGGCATTTTTTACCCTTCCGCCAAACTGTGTAATCATATCACGAGTTGCTCCTAGTATGTTCTCAAAGTCAACAATTTCTAAATTTCGAGTTTTTTGCGGAGGTTGACCTGCAATAATTAAAAAGTCATAGCCCTTTTGAGATAAGAGGCGTATAGCTTGATCAGTATCATCGAACGGTGCAAGTTGTTGACCTGGAGTAAACGGTTTAGAGTTATCAAACAAAACACCAAATAATGTAAGTCCGATGACTTTTCTATTATCCTGAAGTTGCCATAGTTCTTTCATGTAGCTTGCATAACGACCCATAATTTTTCCTTTTTATTATATATGCGTTTTACTTATGCTGGTCTAATTATCTTATCCGAATAAATATACTGAAGAGCTCATTATGTTAAAATTCACTGATTTTTTTAAACCAAGTCCCCAAAACAAG